>Ga0325411_1008433_pt1 | contig 11155 bp, 10 predicted proteins | sample PopdelMetagenome_13_FD_206181 | JGI IMG/M metagenome (GOLD analysis project Ga0325411, IMG submission 206181) | Populus deltoides microbial communities from Bellville, Georgia, United States - Xylem-PdIQD-R4 | ecosystem: Host-associated > Plants > Phyllosphere > Stem > Wood/Secondary xylem...
AGTAGAGAACGATAACAATCCGAATATTGAAGCCTTAGCAAGCAAGCAAGCAATTTTGAAGATTCTGATGTATTTTAATTTATGATCCTTTCCTTGAGTTCGCTCTCTACTCCATCCCATCCCATCCCATTTCATTTCATTTTCTTTTGAAGATGAATTTAAAGAGAAAAGTAATGGCCACCTGCCTTCCCGGCCCTGTCAATGTAACTTCCAAGCATTAATTAGCATTTCAATTTTTATTGTACGATATTTACCCTCTCCAATGGACTCACCTTCTTGAGCTTCCTCCCATCACCCTGAAAATTGCAAAAAAAATCATGAAAAAAGATGTCAAAATCCCCCATCTAAGCAAGATAAGTGAGCTTATTCAACCATTTTTTCTTTCCCGTCGTAGGCACATTAGCAAGATAAGTACATTTTGGGGTTGGTTTGTTCAAACTTCAATTAGTATATAAGAATAATAAATGGATGCTTGAGTATGGTTACTTGAAGATATTATTTTTATACTACTTTAAAATCTTACGTTATATATAGGGTTTACAAGACATTAAAATTAATTTTATATAAAATAAATAGTGCTCTTTTTCTCTTCCAACACAACAAGATCTTGTTTTTCAAATAATACTTGATATTTAAAGTTAACATCTTGTTTGTTTGCGGGAAAAAGAATTTTTTTAAAAAATAAAAAAAGTTATTTTTTGATATTTAATTGTATTATAAAAAATAAATTGATAATCATTTTTTATGTTTAGTACATGAAAAATATGCTAGAAAATAACATCTTTGAACTATTAAGGTTTTGGAATTAGGAGAGCTTTTTTAGTTCTTAATTTTTTTCAAGCATTGTTTATTAATTTGAAATAAACTTTAACAAAATGAATTATTTTATTATATTTAGTTTTACAGTAAAATGAGTTGAAAAATATTTTTTAATGTTTTTATGTATACTAACAAATCAATTATAAAAATTAATAATTTTTTTTGGCACCTCAAATGAGTCTTTGAACATAAATATTTCATAACTCAAATAGAGTATAACTTAATTAGTATTTATTTTATAATTAACATTGCAATTTAAATATTTAAGAATAAATTTGAGGGTGATGATCAGAAGTAGCACATAATTTTTACTATACAAACATCGATAAACAATAATGATAACATGTAACATGCAAAATGAAAAGTGTCTTCCCAAGTTTAAAAGAGAAAAACACTTATTTTTCTTGGAGTCACCAAAACAATCAAAAAAAAAATGTAGAAAGTGTTTTTTTTTTAAAAAATTTACTTTCCCACAAATAATATAATTTTGAATTAATTCAAAGAAAAAAAATCAATACTTTAGTATGTTATTTCACTCAATATATTTTTTTAAAAAATCACATGAGATATCAACAACATTAGAATAAAAAAAAAAACCTAAATTGTATTCCATAATATTATATTCACATCATATCATCTAATATTAATAAAATCATTAGAAAATATTTTAGAATCTGTAAAATTAATCGAAATGCGTACAAGTTAATCTAAATATCTACATTAATAAAAAAAATAAATTCACTAAAAATAAAACACAATACAAAGCTTTTGAATTGGTTGGTTGATTGTTTTAATCTCATTTTGCTCCATTTTTGTCATCTTCCCTAAACTCCATAAAGAAAAATACAATAAATAGTCAAGGAACTTCGTTTTTGAAGGTAGAAATGATCTCTGTCCATTCAACGGCTGAGATTGCAAAAACACAATTTATAACCACACACTAAGAAGCACAGAACAATATTCCTTGCAGACGGTTAAAAGTAATAAAGTTTTTATTAAGAGAAAAAAGATCACATTCCACACACAATCATTTTCTTTTTTCCTGATTTTCCCCCAGAGAGAGAGAGGCCAAAACGACAGATCATCTTCAGTGCGTAAAAGGGGGGATTCCTGACATGGGCACTGACAGAACTGTCTCCGGTGGCTGTGGAGACGACGTTTGTGGTGGTCGTCGGGGTGGTGAAGGTGAAGTGGTGGTGGTGGGAGTGAAATTTGATGGACCAAGTAAAGAACTTTTGACATGGTCATTAATGAAAATGGCACAGCCTGGGGACCATGTCATTGCTGTTCATGTTCTTGATTCTGCAACTGGTAATGATGACAGTAATAAAGGTCGTGTTTCTCTTTAATGGGTTCTTTTTATTTTTGTCAAAGATTGATCTTTTTGTATGGTTTTTGGTGGATGTGGTGTACAGAATGTATGGCAGGGACTGGATCACTTCTGTCATTAGTGAAGACATTTGATTCATTGTTGGCTGTCTATGAAGGTTTCTGCAACTTAAAGCAGGTTGCTTTTTTTTTCCACTCCTTTTTCCAAATCAGCAATTTTCTCTCTCAATTTTTAAGTGTTTGGAATGGGGTGTTTTTCTGCTTGATTTCTGAGAAAATTGAGGAAAACTATTTTTGTTTTTTCAAATAATGAGGATTCTTAGTCTAAGTATTGAAATTTCTGTGGTATTTTCACCAAGGAAATGGATGGTGATTTTCATATATTTTTATTGTTGGGATTGAGAGGATGAATACTGAATTGGGTGAGCTGTGTTTTCAGGTGGATTTGAAGCTAAAAGTGTGTAGAGGTGAATCAGTGAGGAAAATTCTGGTAAGGGAAGCAAAAGCAAATAGTGCTGCTAAGCTGATTGTGGGAACTTCTAAGAAACATCAGAAACTCTACTCTTCAACCTCAACAGCAAAGTATTGTGCTAAAAAATTGTCGAAAGGTTTCTCTGTCTACGCTGTTAGGAATGGCAAACTTGTGTTCCAGAGAGAAGCATCGGTTCCAAATATTGATACCTTACAAGGTTTTAGTTCTTTACTCTTCTGGGTTTCATGTTCTTAATTTGGTACGATAATGAGAATAATGCTCGCATGGATGGTTTTTATGGGTTTTCATTGATGTGCTTAGCTTTTTTTTTCTTGTGCTTTAGTATAATTATTACGGTTCTTGTTTGCTTAGTTCGTGTCTCTTTGAGCAAGAAAAATAATAACTGATGCAACTGATTTTGTGGTGGCAGATAAATTAAACCAAGAAAGTCGAAATTGCTCACAAAAATCTCAGAATAAGAATTCTATAAATTGTACTCCACGCTTGCTATTGCTGGATGAATCTGGAGCACATGAATTGGAGGAGTCATGTAGGGATGGCAACGGGGATAACTCATTGGCTTTGGTACCAATTCAAACAAACAAGCCATTATCGAATTCAGATTCCGATGTGAGTGAAGGATTAGTGGAGTCAAAGCAGGGTTGGTCATTTCTCCGTCGGGTATTTTTCCATAAGCAGCAGCACACAGAGAAAGCTCATATTAAAAAGATATCTGTGGTTAAATGGGTGTGTAGGTTACCTACTCGTAATTCTTCATCTGTGGTGTATCCAGATCAAAAACAGAATACGTCGCACGTGGATGAAGATCAAAACTCGAACTCAGAAGGAAAAAATTATGCAATAGTGCCAGTGGGGCCTGAGGTTGCTTGGACTCCCATTTCACCATGTCATGGCTTGAATGGCATTCCAGAAGAGTTGAAAGACCTGCATGAGAAATATTCATCATCCTGTAGATTATTCAGCTATGAGGAACTTGTGATGGCTACCTCTAACTTTATTCCTGGTTTGTTCTTTATCTGAATTTCATATCACTAGTTTTGACTTGTGCACATTTTGGTCTTTCCTCCTAATTTTGTTCTTGAATTGTTACTTCCAGAGAATATGGTAGGCAAGGGTGGTAGTAGTCATGTTTACAAAGGGTGCCTTCCTGATGGCAAGGAATTGGCAGTGAAAATTTTAAAGCCATCTGAGGATGTAATAAAAGAGTTCGTTGCAGAAATCGAGATCATTACAACTTTGCATCACAAGAACATAATCTCTCTATTTGGTTTCTGTTTCGAGCACAACAAATTACTCCTAGTTTATGACTTTTTATCAAGAGGAAGCCTAGAAGAGAATCTGCATGGTACATACTTTCTGTGCTTGGGATTTGATGAGATTATTTCATTTTCAGCATTGAAATGATCCTTAACTCCTAATTGCTAATTCTTGACTAGGTAATAAGAAAGATTGGAACGCAGTTGGTTGGCAAGAGAGATACAAGGTGGCTGTGGGTGTAGCGGAGGCGCTCGATTACTTACACAATTGCTGTGATCAGCCTGTGATCCATAAGGATGTAAAATCTTCTAACATACTTTTATCAGATGATTTTGAGCCACAGGTGCTGTATTCTAAAGCTTTCTGTGGATTTATATGAAGATCTTATATTCTTGGCAGCTTTTGATGTCGATTATAATTTATTTGTTTCTCAGTTGTCAGATTTTGGATTGGCTAGCTGGGCTTCTACTTCATGCAATGCAACTTGCACCGATGTTGCAGGAACCTTTGGGTGAGTAGTTTGCTTTGCAATTCATGTTTTCTACCCATTTTCTTTAGTGTTTCAGAGTTTGAATATGCCATGTATTTTCTTTGTGGCAGTTACCTGGCCCCAGAGTATTTCATGCATGGCAAAGTAAGTGATAAAGTGGATGTATTTGCTTTCGGAGTTGTGCTCCTTGAGCTTCTCTCTGGAAGAATGCCTATTAACAGTGAACATCCGAAAGGCCAGGAGAGCCTTGTCATGTGGGTAGGTTTCCTCATACACTTATTAATTCAGACTGAAATGTATCTTGTAAGGAGATGCTTTTATTTTTCATAATATGAAAGAGGAGAAAAGGACTGCTCAAAAACCTATTGCAATACCAACAAGTTAGGACAATGTGAGCGCAAAGAAAATGCAAAGAAAATTGTGTTTTCAATATGGACCTTTTGCAGTTGAATAAGTCAGGAATTTTCAAGCTGATTGGGGTGTGAATTTATATTTTGTTCCTACAAGATACTTGATTCTGACTGGATAAACTGAATGCGTGATTTTGGATTTTTTGTTTTTTCTTATGAGGAAACCTCAGGATCTGTCGTTGTCCTTCTCTAAGAATTCTATTTCACAGTTTGTTAATATTTACTTCTTGATGTTATATTTTACAATTAATTACTGTATGATTTTGGCATCCAGGCAAAGCCAATTCTTGAGGGTGGTAAAGTGTCCCAATTGCTTGACTCGCATCTAGGTAGTGAATATGATGATGATCACATCGAAAGAATGGTATTAGCTGCAACCCTTTGCATCAGACGTTCTCCTAGATGTAGGCCACAAATGAGCCTCGTAAGTTAAATTTCACTGAATGCTTTGATTATACGATGTTTTTTTTCCTCTCTTTTCTATGAATTGAATATTTGCTCATGATATTTTGCCTGGTTACAGATTTTGAAGCTTCTCCAAGGGGATGAGGAAGTAAAGAATTGGGCAAGGCACCAAGTTTGTGCATCAGAAGAACTCGACGCCGTGGACGGGGAAGCGTTTCCTACCAATATTCAATCCCATCTTAACCTCGCATTACTTGATCTAGAGGATGATTCTCTTTCTATTAGCAGCACCGAGCAAGGCGTGTCAGTAGAAGATTACTTGCAAGGGAGATGGAGCCGCACATCAAGCTTCGACTAACCATAGGCCAGTGGAATGCAATGTGCAAGTTGTGCAATCTTTTCAATGTACAGGGGGCTTGATTGGTTCATCTTTTCAAAAACTTTTCTGGGTTAAATCCACTGGTATGGTCTTGGAAGAGAGGTTTTCTGCAAGAGGCTTGCCTCCGCCTAGGCTTAAAAGTTGTATTAAAAAAAGAGGTTTCAAGGACTGGTTTTGTTTCGATTTTTGGTCATTTGTGAATTTGCTTTAGAAATTGATTTGAGACATGTAGCAAAACTCCCTCCACCCGAATATTAGTGGTGAATGGCTTTCCCCCCCAATTACATGCTGTACTCGAAGACGAGTATCAGTGCTTGCTTTCTTGCATCAGATGGTGGTGATGTTAACTTGATAAACTAGACTTTATTTTTATACATGAAATTATAAATTTAGGATCCCTTTACCTTTTCTTTTCTGAAACACTTGTTTGAGCTGGCTGGCGTTGTGACTTGACAATGAAAAGCCAAGACCTTTAGTCTCTGCTTTGTGGTACAAGATGTTACTTTCCTATAGTTCTAACATCATGTGTGATTTCTTGTATTCAAGGAGCTTCCCTATCCTCAAATCCCCCCCCACAGAACACAAAATGTTGGCTATAAATGACCTTACTGTTCTGCACACTAAGAACCCATTTGGAATTGCTAGCAAAATGGTCTATTTTTAAGAAAAAAATAATTTATTTTTAAGTGAAAAAATACTATAACTAGAACCGGGATTTTGTAACATGATTTTCTTATGTAGACTCTTAACATTAAGAGAAGAAATAAGGAAAAAGAAGGCTCTTTTTTTCCCCACAAAAACGAAGATGAACGAAAATTCTGCACCATGTCACCACACCTGAGGCCTTAGCCATCAGCTAAATTTAAAAAAAAAAAAAAAAAAGGATGGTTATATTGGCCCAGCCAAATCCTATTACGCTCACTAGTTTCAATTTGTAAAAAAAATCTAGCTTCAATTAATGTGGTGGTCATATCCTAACAGTTGGAAAAAAGAAATCGTATTTAATGACTTGGAAGAATACGTGGGTTATCTATAAATTTTGAAAATTGTGAATTAAACCAATCTCACAGCGTTACCAGTTTCGAGCTCGGATGTAAAAGTTGTAAAAATTGTATTTTAAAATGTTTTTTTATTTAAAAATATGTTAAAATAATATATATTTTTTATGTCTTAAAATTTATTTTTGACATTTAAAATCAAACAACGGTAATTTAAGAGAAGAAAAAAAAACCCACAAAAATTATGAGAATGGAGGCACAAATCCAACTTCACAATCAACAAAAACGAGAGGACTAATCATTCATGGCATTCGGTCTCAAATTCATTCAAACTCGCCGGAAAAAAAATTGTTGCTTGATGTATGCACGATTACAATCAACAAAAGGCTGGAGTTTCATTTGTATGTCTACGAGGGTTGTCTGTTGCAGTAATTGAAGGATATTAATGACTGTGTTGTAATGGGGGATGATTTGTAGATGTAGGTGGGGCTCTCAAGAGCAAACCTAGCCTAGGCAGGCAACTGGTCAACGATCACTGGGTCTACCTGTTAGTTGGATTTGATAACCTTGGAACAAACCATAACCAAATTTGGCATGCTTGCAAAGTGCAGATCAAGAGTCAGAAGTTGAGACAGAATTGGGAAGGATTATGCTTGGCTCAATCATCGCATACATTGTGAAAATTAGAAAACTGGCGGGCGTTTAATATTGTGATAATGATTCGAATGCAGCCATCCAGCATTCCCAAAAGCTCTTAGACTGCCAACAGGCAAAGACTATCCACCGAGTTCATGGAAACGAATCATTAGGCAGCTACTTGGATACTCGAAACAAGAGAATAAACATGCTCATCAATTTTCACATATATGGTGATGTTATTTTCAAATGGCATATGGCCTCAACACACAAATTCAAAATTTGTGCAGGAACCTGACCAGCACTGAATTCTACTTAGCAGCGCGATCTTGCACCTCTTCTCAGCTTGTAAGACTGCAGTTACAGGCAGGCTCTTATCAGCAAAATTGGTCGCTTCAATGACCCCTTCTAGTCTGCAAAATAGGAAGCTGAAAAACTCTTGGACTGGACCTTTACAAATAACCCCCATTCAAGCAAAAATAGCGATGGCAGTTCTGCATCAGTAGCAGCACATTAACTATAACACTTGCTTCCCAAGTCTTTGTCTAGAAGTCCAGAAAAAAAGATGATTAGCTGTAATCCCAAAAACCCAGAAAGCGCGTTAAATTCTGATGATTCTGATCATTTCCAAGGGTATTCACCATTCATCTCAGAATGTGTTCAGGTTGACCCAGTTTACAGTTCAGAAAGAAGCCTGCAATTTCAGGTTGCTAGAGCGATCAATGAAAAGGAATGCATAAATTTGTAAGCATGAGCAACACGCAGCGTGCATTTGACATGCATGGCATTTGAATGCACGGACAACCCATCTGACTGGTGGTAGCTTTAAATTTCATCATTCATCACTGTCACTGATATCAAAGATTGATCTCCTGACCACAAATGAAGCCCTGGAGGGAGCTCTGAATCTATAGAAAGAAAGCGCTGGTCTTCGTTTATTGGCAGAAATTTTGAGCTTATTTGCAGCTGTCATCATGAGTTTCCCAACTGCAGAAGTTGTTTTTAGCTTATTCCCTGAACTTCCAGATCGAAGATCGGTTGGCAGTGGAGAAGCCAGTGTTCTTGGGGGCGTTCTGATGTCAACCTGTGGTAAGGTAGAAACTTGCATATTTGAGAAATCATTAATTTTAGCAAATATTACTTCTTGTGGTCTCTCTGTGGGAGTTTTGCAGGAAAAGGTTGCAGGCTTAACTTGATTTATAGGTGTCGGTAAACCAGAGCACACTTTGGCAGCAAGATTTGGAGCTTTTTTTCTTCTATCAAATTCCTTATTGAGGTCAGCCATTCTCTTCTTGTCCTTGCTCTTTTTCTTGAAACAAGCGACAATTTTTGGAAGCGCTTCTGTTATTGTTGCATGCTCAACTTCATTTCTAGGTGCCAATAAACCAGAAGACACTTTGGCAGCAACACTTAGAGCTTTTTTACTTCTGTCAAGTTCTGTGTTGATGTCAGCTAGTCTCTTCTTTTCCTTGCTCATTTTCTTGAAATAAGGAGCACTTTTTGGAAGTTCTTCTGTTGCAGGCTTAACTTCATTTCCAGGTGTCAGTAAACCAGGGCTCTCTCTGGCAGCAAGTTTTGGGGATTTTTTACTTCTATCAAATTCCCTGTCGATTTCAGCCAGTCTCTTCTTTTCCTTACTTCTTTTATCAAAACAAGGGACAGTTTTTGGAAGTTCTGCAGGTGATTTGATGCCAAGTAATCCTTCTATCCTCTTGTTATTACCATTTGGTATCATGTCATTTTTTCTGGTGTTTGTAACGAGAGAGCCAATGGCATTGCTACCATCAGAAATATGGTCGTCCTTCGCAGCTAGACACTGAGGTAAGTGTTGATTACGAAAGCTATTTGAAGACCTTATTTCCACATGAAGAAACCAATTTCCTTTGAGACCCTGAAAAGCATACTTTATAGGCAGTGACTCCAGCAGGTGGTAGAAGCAATTATTTCTCCTTACCTGCTAAAGGACAGAGAAGTGTAAGAAAAATTAACATGAAGGAATCCCCAAACAAAATCTGAAATTAAAGAAAGCAAAAGGATCTTTTTAAAAATACCTTTAATTCATAAACTTTAATCTCTCCCAATTTCGGAAAACAATTGAAGTGCATTTTCTCCAGCTCTCCTACAGCATAAATATTGGCATGCATTACTTTTCTATGAAGTAGAGAAAGGGTAAACATAAAGAAAGGTCACAGGCAGCTTTTTAAAGATCAAATGCAATGCAAGGAACTAAGCATGCAAGAATGCTGGAGGAAAATTTGGACAAATATGGAACCCTAAAGCAGAAAACACAACCAAATGGAGCATGTATATAGTCTAGTTATATGATAAATAAACTCAATACAATAGATTAGCAGGTTCTCCACTTTGCAAACTTCATTGAATCAGTAGGTCTATTCTGGGATTAAAACTTTGTTACCTTACAGGGGAGCTGTTTAAGGTTATGTGAACTTTGAGAGTCCGTTGTATCCCTTCTCTAATGAGAACTAATAAAGAGTATCAATGAGACATCTTCTACAAAACAAAAATGAAAGAGGGACAAAAGGCTAACTTATCCAACATTTTACTGAATGACTTCAGGCTATCTCCTCCAGTTTTTTTGGGGCCAGGTATTACTTACAGGATTTTCTGATTAAATTATTTTCAAACTTCTTATGTTTGCTTGTAAAACACCCCATTTAAGTATACAAATGCTGAATACTGATGAGAACATCAGGTAGGATAAATCAATGACATAAATGCAAGCATTAAACCTCTATTCATGGTACAAAATGATTGAGCTTCAAAACTCTGAAGCCATCCAATTTATGTACAAACTTTCATGATTAAAGTGTGGTGTCTCCACTTCATCCTCCTAAAGATTACCTCTTGCCCTGTAATCCAGCACTAAATATCTAACAAATTAATCTCTTATGAATTGCCGACATGATTGTGTCATCAACAATTAGGCTGACCTCATAAAATAATCAATATCTAACAAAAGAAATGATCTTTATAGCACCATAGAGTTCTCAAAATGCATGGAGTTACTTACCAACACAGACATCACCACTTTGGGACCACTCATCAGAGCTATAGATCCCTCAAATTATATTCCCTGCAACCAACTCTCAAATTCACTTGGCATTCCCTAAACTTCCTTGAATTAGTATGTTCAGCCACCTCTAGTATGCATTTCACCTCAACTAAATTATGTTAAACTCCAAAAGCTTACTTCTTCAGTCAGCACATCATAACTCTTTTCACTTTCAGCATTAATGAAACAAAAAAGTTATTGAAATTGACTTCTATCAAACCCCATCTAACCTCCAATACTCTATCACCTAACAAAACTGTTTCTTTGACTATGCATTATGTCTAATAAGAAAAAGCAGCAACCTTTTGCATAAAAAAAAATATATAAATAGAACAAGTGCATAGTCCCAATTCAATACAGCAAAATCACAAACACCAAAACAGTGTGCTTTAGAATCCAAAAGTGAAGAAAACCCAGAAGAGCACATCAAGTGAAACGTCAAAACAAACAATCAGCTCCATAATAGAAACTATGATACAGATGAAACAAATAAAGGCAAGTAAAAAGAGGGATTGTTGAAAATCCAGAGAAGATGTTAATAATAAACAAAGAGAGGCAAGAAAAAAGATTATAGAAAGAAAGTTACTCTTGAAATCAGCAACAGTGATGTCAGGAGAGATGCCCATGGCAATGTGAGTGTCCATGTTTGTGTCTGTGAAAACAGCTACTTCACCATCACTAGGTGTTGATGCCATTGAGAAGGCGATGAAAGACAATTGTCTGCAACTAGCCTAAATGGATAGGCAGAGAGAATGTGGCCGTGCTATTGATTGCAGTTCTGGTTGAACGATTTTCTGTCGCTTTAAAGTAGATGACCAAGGCCTGTCTAGCCTCCATTAACTACTGGGAAGGAACCTGGCCACAAG
>Ga0325411_1008435_pt1 | contig 11154 bp, 6 predicted proteins | sample PopdelMetagenome_13_FD_206181 | JGI IMG/M metagenome (GOLD analysis project Ga0325411, IMG submission 206181) | Populus deltoides microbial communities from Bellville, Georgia, United States - Xylem-PdIQD-R4 | ecosystem: Host-associated > Plants > Phyllosphere > Stem > Wood/Secondary xylem...
AAAAACATATAACTATATCAAAATTACAAGTAAAAATGACACCTATCAAAATTATCAAGTTTGGGTTCGGATTTAATAATAAATTTTTTTCAATGTTAGAAAAAATATTAAGAGCACCAAAATTATTATTTTTTTTCTTGTTATTAAATCTAGTTTAATTGGTTAATTTTAAAAACTAGAAACCTAATTCTTTTTCTAATTTAAATTTTAAATTAAATTAAATTACATAAAATAAATTGATTTCATGAATGAATCAAAATGCAATCTTGATTTTAGGTAAAAAAATAACTTTAACTTTTAAGAAAATTTTAAGATGATATTTTTTTAAAAAAAACTATTGAAACAATAATATATTAGATCGATCTCAGTTCTCAACAGTCACCAAACAAACCGTATTGAGTTTAATAATTTTTTTTTATAAATTTTTTTTTAATTATATAATAAAAATATACAGTTACAAAATTGAACATCAATCTAAAAATAAAAACTTATTTGAAACAATGATAACCTAAAAAAACAATAAATAAATAAATCATGCAATTTATTTCCTAATTAATCTAATATTAAAGAATAAAATCGAGAAAAAATTATTAAAAACAATTAAAAAAAAAAACCATATCTGGTTAAGTGAACTCATCAAACCTGTGAACAGGGTAATCCGGGCTAGCACATCAAACATATGAACCAGGTTATAAACCCTAGTGGGGTTATAAATTTTTTTTTCAAAACTATTTTTTTATTTATCTACATGATTAAAAAAATATACAATCGGAAAATAAAACATCATCCTAATATTGAAATGCTGTAAAAAAATAAGCGACAAATGAATATCAAATTTTTTAACATCGCAACACAGGTAATTTATCTTATTGTGTTTAATGAATTTCTCTATCAAAATAAATTTGTTTTAGAAAAACACATAAAATTTGTAATAGAAACCTACACGTATAAAATTTATTGAATAAAAAAAATACAAGACTGCACATACAAAAACTCTAATATAAAAATCAACATTTTAAAAAGAAAAAAAAATCTATGTAAAATTAAGAAAAAATCATAGATAAATCATACCTCACTCTTTAAAAACTAAACACACCAAATATCATTAAAATATCATCACAAACTAATTAAAATATAAACCAAAAAATTATTGAAAAAATTATCAACCAATGCATTATTTTTTTTAAAATATCAATTTTGTTATTTAAAAAAATCAGGCCAGCCTAGCATCTGGCCCAATCACGCAATGCCCACGTGCGGGCCTATATTTTTTTTAAGTTTAATGGGGTGGACAACTCGTCATTCGCCCCATGCATCAAAAAAAAAATGACACATCATCTACATCAACAAACAACGCGTCATTTGGCCATTGTTGTGGTCGAATACGGTGTCCTTGGTTTTTTACCCTAAAGAACTCATCTTCAACCCATTTTTGGCTCAAAACACCTAAGAAACACAATAGAGGCTTTGTTAAACCAATCTATAGCCATGAAAAACATAAAAAAAACCATAGTTTTTAAACTCGGACCGGCCCGGCGGGTCGACCCGAGACCCAGTCGACCCGGTGGCTGGACCGGTCCGGGTTTGTTAAAAGACCGGCCGGTGCAACAATCCGGCAAACCCTGTTAACCCGGTGGGTCGACCCATGACCCAGGCGACCCATAAAAACCTGGACAAGACCCGGTGTTTTTTTTTTCCTTTTCAAATGTGGTTTCTACGTAGACCGGGGAAGAAGAAGGAGGGGCTCTTTAGTTTTGGCCAAAAGGTCAGGGGGATGACTGAGAGGGGTGAGGGAAGTTGTGGTCAGGCATATCTACAGTCTCAGGGACGCCATTAATACTTCTCCCCATCTTACCACAAACCTTGTCTTGCAGATAATAGTCACAACACGCACGATTCAAGACTGGGCTGCCCGACCCTTTATCAATGACAACACAAGCAAAGATGATGAACCCTAAAAGTGCGGCGATGATGAAGAACATAGCAAATAGCTAAACCTATATCAAGGAAGTGTTTTGATAGCACGCGCCAGCGAAACCGGCTAAAGAAACAACCATGATTGAGATCCCAATTACTATCAATGGCCACTGTAAGAATTTCAGACAATCTGTGTTGTTGGCTCTGCCGCTTAGCCATATACCATCTCCTAGGATGGGTATTGATAGCAAAAAAGTCAGGAAGTTGAGTACCCCTATCAAGTGATTGCTAGTTCTCATGGTTGATCTTTCTCTGGTTCTCTTTCTATTTGCAATAAGTGCGTCAGATCTGCTTTGTCTCTCTTTCTTTCTTTACCGTTAATTTTTGGGATGACCAGTTTCAAGTGAAGGAGAGCATTTGATAGCAACAAAGGTAAAGGTATAACGTCTGTAGGTGTGATATTTTGTTTTATTTGAAGGGATCGCACATACATATCCTTGCATTTATGCGGGTTGACCCATAAAACCCGGGACCCGGCTACTTGACCGGGTTAACCTCCGAGTCGGTTTTTAAAACTATGTAAAAAACCGCTCTAAAACCTGAACTCCACCCGAAACAAAAAAAAAAACTCCCCAAGATCAAATATGATTTTTACGTGTTTTTCAAGTTAAAAAACACATAATCTTAACTCTTCTCATCATACGAAACGATTTAACACAAAAAATAATCGTTTTGGTGGTCAAATTCCTCACCAATAGATACTTTCTCTCTTTTAGCCAAAATCTGGCGACCTCCTCTCTCTTCTCCAACCAAAAAAGATTGAAAATAAGTAAAATGAAGTCTGATACCAAAATTGAATTTTGTAAAATTTAATGGAGTGGTCACCTAATAGCTAAAAAAGATAGGGGACCCAAATGAATCTTTGACAAAAATTTTCAATCCACCACGTATGTTACCAGCTTTTTTCATTTTAGCTCCTTTTCTTTCAATTCAACCCTCCCTTACCAAAAAAAAATGCAATTGAGCTCTACTCAATTGAATTTTTAACAAAAATTTTCAATTTGCCACCTGTGTTACTCTTTTTTTCACTTCAGTCTTTTTTCTTTCAGTTCAACCCTTCCTAACAAAAAAAAACATGCAATTGGGCTCTACTCTAGTTTCAAAAGAGTTCAATTGTGCAAAAAAAATAAAAGAGTTCAATGATCAAATTGAAGATTTTCAAAAATTATAGTATTGTAATTCACGGTAAAATATGAGGGTAAATAGTGTTTTTGTAAACAGTAAAAATAACACCCGTTTTAGCTTTATGCAAGTATAATTCCACAGAAGAAATTAATGCAAAGTTAACAGAAATAAAAAACAATCATCAATAATACATAATTTGGCATGATCTAAAAGAAAGAAACGAAACCTTGGCAGGAGGCGCGTTATCATCGATAAAAGGGGCTGCAAGACTTATAAATGATGCCTCACCAACACCGACTAGCCTAAAAAAAGAACAAAACATCAGAACTAGGGTGCATGATAAAGCAGCTTATCATTGACATGTGCAAAAACTGTTCTTCCCGTATAAAAGGATATTTTATTTAATTGTTTAGTGAAACAATATTACGAAGAACAGCACAAGATAGATAATGTACTTACATGCGGCAGACTGTAATGCTCCAGAAATTAATTGAAAACCCACAACCAACTACGGCAACTGTCCAAACTGATAATCCAACTCCAATGAGCCTAAATGGATTCACGCTGCAAATTTTCATGAATGCATAAGGGCTCAATAAAGAATTAAATCATAATCTAACTTCTATGCCACAAATTATAAAAGAGAATAAGAAGTCGAATACTCTTTCCTTAAGTTCTACGTGGTTGTGAATGCAACAACAATGCATAAATGCAGGTAACTTGCTCCATTACACCATATCAAGAAGCAAGGCAATGAACTGTCCACATTGCCTGCTTGACTGCAAAATGCCAAACTCGTACTTCTACGCCACAAGATGATAGTTCCAGATCCATTGAAGCCCTAGAAGAACTTATTTTTGTGTTTTTATGCATATCTAGTTCTTACGGGATGACTTGTTGGGAGATCTTTCAGTTTATGAGAAAAGATACTCTTGGCAAGACAATTTACCAAACACACACTTTAGCAATAAAATACATAAATGAAATATGCATAAGGTAAGGTTTCTGACCAGTGGTTTGGTCAGTTAGTTTTTCTTCTGATTTAGATTAGCTCGCCTTCCTCTTTGCCCCACTTTCTAAACCCTATTTTATAATCTGATAAACTGGCAAACAACTTTTGTTGCATATTTCTTGATCCAACTCCATAAAATCTACTTAACATTTTGAACTTGAAAACGATGTGCCAGGGAAGACACTTTCTATTAAATGAGAAATCTTAAGCATAGCATAATTGCCGCTTCATAGGCATTGGTGCTTAACATCGCAAAAGAGGGACACTATTCCTAACTTATACATCCCGAGGTATTATGATGGCTATTCCTAAACAAATAGAAGTAAACTTCATGCGACAGAAATGTTTCAGGCATGCTTATTCGAGGTCCCCCATTGCCATTCTAGGACCTGTCATCAGCATATTAGAACCAAAAGCCTATCCACCAGTGCATTTTACTCTCGGGCCATCATATCAATTAAATGTTAGTCTCTCCAATAATTGACCATGTTTCCATTTGAAAATTAGTAACCTTTAGTGGCCTTTTCTTTTCTGCACCATCCATCTCCCTAGAATCATATATATTGAAGTTTTGCTTCCAACAATAGTAATTCATCATAAGCTAGGATGAAAGAACTAGAAGCTCATTACCTCTTTGCTAATGATGCAAATATTGGGCAAGCCACGAGAAGTCCAACCATGAAAGCTGAGGATAAAACTCCATCTTCAAAATTGCTCAGGTTAAAATCCCCTCTATGAAAACCAAGTAACTAAAATTAGTCAGAATGTTTTTTTCCCCAGCAAAATAGTATCTATGCTTGCTATTTCCCGTCAACAGTAAGTTCCAGATAGGCAAGCACGAATACAACGTATATAAGGAATAAAGCAGAATGTATTGCAGTTTGACACCCCGGCCACTTAACAGCAGAAGTGATAGGACACAATTCAGAATCTGGTTTCTCAGTCTCTAAAACTTTCACCTTACAGGTTAAGTAAGGTACAAATTTAGCATACTTGTCTTGTTACTAATACTTACTTTTATCTTTATGGTTTTATACAAAATGCAAATATAGTTATCATATGCTTATACACGTGTTAACTTGAAGGATCTTTACTTTGAGGGGACGGACAGACACTTTCTTTGTCGAAGTATAATGGAATGCTAACATTTTAAATAAACCTACAATGTCCAATCTGTTTCTATTAGAGAGCACATTTAAAAACGGAAGATCGGCCATCATGTAAAATCAGCATTTCTTCCCCCAAGAACAAGAAAGGAAACAGTAACCGCAATCACCAAATCCTCCGGAAAAAAAAAAACAACTTGTATCAGGCTCAAACAAAAGCATCCAAATAGATCTTACTGTATCCCTCTGCCGGATGTGCATGTACCACTTTTTGAGCAGCTTCTACGACTCCCATTGACACCATTGCTTGCAATCGCTCCTCTATCCACATAATTTATCAAGTTGATCACACAAAAGATAACTAGCAGCCTGTAAAGCGAAAATTACAGAGTTCATTAGGCCTAATTTAGCAACTAGAAAGCAAAAAACTTCAGATTTGGGCCACAAAATTTGCAATTTATCCTGGAACAACTTTCCCCCAATCTCGGAACGACCACAAAAATTAGATTAAAAAAAGCACAAGCAGCCTATCTGGGTTCAAGGTCCCTCGTCACGAATAACACGGCACGTTAACATACTAAAACAAAAGGGGTTAAAAACCAATAGCGGTGTCATGTTTTTAACAAGACTTCTCCTATAAATACAAAAAAGTTAAAATTCAATTGCATAATTTGCCAATATTTCCCTCATGTTGTATGGAAAAACTAAATGGGCATCACCTCAACAACTACAGAAACCTTAATCCATCAATTCATGCATAAAAAATATCCATATACAAACCCAAAATAAGATATTTTTTGATCTTATTCTAAAATATCCAAGAAAACCCAGAACCCAGAACCAAAAACTGAAACTAAAAAAATCCCGTTCAGGCCTCAACGTTCAAAACCCATAGAAAAGGTACCTTTCTGGAGTTATCCATGAAGGTTTAGGAGGTGATAATGCAGCAGAACTACTCGCCATCTCTATGACCACAGTTCGGTTGTTTCTTTTTAAAACCTATAGGACTGCATAACAAACCGTATGACACGCAACGCTAGTTTCTTCTTAATGATGATCACGACACGAACACACAAAATAATTTGACCTGAGCAGTTGAAAGAAATTACTTTTCCTGCCAGTGTTTCGGTTCCTTAACACGAAAGTTTTTTCGTGTTAAGAAACCAAATAAAGAATGTAATAAAAAGGTGGGAGGTGGTAGGTGGTAGATATCGTGACTATTCTTTTGAATGGTAGTTAGAGAAAGAGAGGGAGAGGGAGGGAGAGAGAGAGAGAGAGAGAGAGAGAGAGAGAGAGAGATTTTCCTTGATCCCGCCCCTCTGTCCCGCCCTTTCTCTAAAAAATATCTTAAGCCATGTTGTTTTTTTCTTTTTTTTATTGGCTTAAATGGCGAGAGGGGTTTTTAGTAAATTAATTTAACTTTTTCTCAAGGCTTTGGCTTCAAGCGATGAGAAAAGACGATTACTTTACCGCTCGCTTAGTAATGATTTTATTGTTAAATCCATCGAAAACGAATCTGGAATCTGGTAGTTTATTCCTTGATTTTTTTCGAATTTGGGTTCGGATCTTCTGTGTCAGCCTCATTTATGTGCCTTGGTATGTTGACAGAAGATGGCAGTCAGGGTTGACACGTCAACAGATAGTAATGGGGCAACTATGATTTCGTGGGTATTCACTGAAAGTTATCGTGAGGCTGGGTGATTAAATAGCACTGGATCGGGACTCTAGAATGCTTTAAACCTGACCGACAGTTTTTCAACCCGAGAAAAAAAAGAAGAAAATCTGTTTAATGAGAAATTATTAACTAACAAAACACTAAATTATTGTAACCATGCACATAAGAATAGTGTTTTGAATTATTTTTTGTTTTTTTTATTTTATTCTCTAATAATATAATTTTTTTATTTAGTTTTTTTAATATTAGATTATATTTGAAAATTATGCTTCATATTTTTTTTATTTGGTTATATATTATTTTCTTGTATTTAGTTTTTTTTTTCAACCTTAAATATTATATCACTTGGTTTATAATTTTTATTTGTTTATTTTTTATAAATTTATTTAATCTCATGACTTGGATCACGAGTTAACAGGTTATCCCATATTGACTCATAGCTTTTTTATTGTTGATTTTTTTTTTCATTATTATCCTTCAACATTGGATTAGTTAAAAATTGAACTTCGTAATTTTTTCTATTTATTTTTCATAGGGTTATCCTGATTTTTTGACCCAAATTGTTGGTTTGGCAAGTTGACCCGAGTTGATTTTATTTATTTTTTGGGTCTGTTTTTTAATTTAATAATTTTTAATTGGGTTTATTGATTTTTTTTTATGAGGTTATCTTAATCTACTAACCAGAGGCGTGAGTTTCACAAGTTGACCTGAGTTGACTCACTTTATTTTTTTATCATTTTTTAATTGAATGTTTTTTTTTCAATTTCACCCTCCATAATCTCAATCATTTTTTTGGTTTTTTTTTCAATTTCATCCTTCAATATTGAGTTATTTGGGAATTGAGTTCCGTTATTTTTTTTTTCAATCTATTTTTTTATAGAGTTATCTCGATCTCATGAATTTAGTTTTTTTCCTCAATTTTAATCTTTAACATTGTATCAATTTGAAATGGAACTTCATGATTTTTTTGTTTCTCTTTTTATGAAATTATCTTGGTCTTGCAACCAAGTTGCGAGTTTAACTTATTAATTTGAGTTGACTTGGGTTGTTTCTTGGTGTCTTTTTTTAATTGATTTATTTCAATTCTATTTTTCAACACTAGGTCAGTTGAAAATTTGGATTCGTGATTTTTTTTATTTACTTTCAATGAGGTTATCTCGATCTCATAATTTGAGTTGCGAGTTTTGACAGGTTAACTTGAGTTGACTTGGGTATTTTTTGTCCTTTTTTTAATTTAATATTTTTTTTCCAATTTTTTCCTTTGATATTAGGTTGATCAATGATGAACCTTCATAATTTATTTTGATGTGTTTTCATAAGATTATCATGGTCTCATTATCCAAGTTGTATATTTGACAATTTAAATTGTGTAAATCAAATACTTCATTGTCTCAATATTTAAAAAACAAAAGTCATATAATATGTCACCATATTAATATTTTAAAAAGATACCATCCAACATAATACGAACCAAGTCATGTTTAAATTTAGTTTTAAAATATCAACTGACTAGTTTTGCGAGATCGGACAAAAAACTTAAACCGTACACCAGATTGAGTTAAAATTTTACGGAGAGATACTAAACACATGTAAATATATTGTGGTAAAGTTTTAGATGAAATGGATTTATGAAACATATTATTTTAGAGGGTCGAAGTTATTAAAGGAATCTTATAAAATCTATAAGATTATACCTTTGTGTAATGTTTGGAACATATCTCGAGTTATAGGTGGGATTTTATTGTGATACAAGTTGTGTTAAAAACTAGACATCTCAAGATTTTCAAATATATATTGTAGGCCCATTAATTCATTCAGAAAAAAAAAAGAACACCATATTTGAAGTAAAGACTGAAATCTGACAAGAGAGTACTAAAATTTGAGATTTAGGCTATATGAAGGAATTCTAGTATAGATAATTTTTTTTTATTATCTTATTTATTTATTTATTTAATTTTAAATAATTATTTTGAATTTGAATTTTTTGTGTCTAATTAGACATTGTTCAAAGGTTTATTTCATTATTAGGCTCATGTTAGTGGATTATTTGTTTAGGTGTATTAGCTTGCAACACAAAAGGAATTTATGAGGGTTAGTTAAAGGAGAATATATTATATTTTTTTCGAGCTATAAATTTCTGCAACAAGTTGAAGAATAAACATGATTTTTTATTTTGTTTGTTTGTGGCAAAATAACGTTTCTTTATAGGAACAAACATTTTACGTTAACTTCTTGAAGATTAACTAACTTCGTAACATTCTTCACATACTTAGAATTTTTATATATAAGTTTATCTCTGGATCCATGTCTTGTTTTCAGTACATTTGATTCTTAGATATACGGTTACCTCTAAAACAAGGTTTTATCAAATATAATTTTGGCTTTTCAGATTACTATCTACTTCATTGGAGATTGTTTAACCACATGAATAAGTGATTCACATGATGGAATAATGTTTTGAATTTATGATTATTTTTTTTATTTTATAAAAAGACACGTTAATAATGCTTGATATTTTTTTTATGGTTAAAAAAATAATAATATGACTTGCAACGCTAGCTGCTAATCTATAATCTAGGAATACCAATAACGTGAGGTTTCAATGGTGGTTAGGCCGTATTATTTCATGGGTTTTATATGTGTTGTTTTAGCTTCTCTGTTTTTTTGTCTTCAAATCCATCCCCGTTCTTTTTTTTTAAAGACATAATTGAAATTATAGACCGGACTAAATTGAATACATTAGTTTTATTTCAATTAAATACATGATTTTTATCTTTTACATTGTTTCTACAACTTTTTACAATATTTCCACACCTTTTCATACCACAACATCCTCTCTTATTAAGAACATCTGCTCTCCTTCTCAATTCTCTTTCTATAGCACCTTTTACAATATTTCATGCTTTCCTACAGCAATATCATTTATCATTAAAGATTATATATTCTTAATTTTGAGAGGTGTGGTTGAATTAGTCAAGTTTTTAGTTCGTTTTCTATAGATTATTAGTTCGAATCCCACAAATCTTAAGACCATTGAAGGCTTACATGGTCATTAATTTTAGAGCTTGTAAAATTAATTGAGGCACGCACAAATTGACCTGAACATCTACATTAATCTAAAACAAAAAAAATATATTTACTCTTTAAACAAGTAACGTGGGTAAATAACAATGGATTCTATATCAAAATTTAAAAAAACTTTTGAACCATAGATAAAAAAAAAAAAACTAAAAAATATATTTTTCCCTACTTGTATGACTTCCAAAACAAAAAAAATACAAAAATCCCTCCATGTAAGGTATACACGTTTTTTTTTAACTCGTGTCATGTGCATCCCTATCCCTTTTTCATGTTAGTGATAAATCGACAAAGATTTCAAGTCAGTTTAATATAGAAAGGAAAAAGTTCCGTTGCCGGGATTTGAACCCGGGTCTCTCGGGTGAGAGCCGAGTATCCTAACCAACTAGACTACAACGGATTGATGGTAATCTTTACCCAACTTAGTATTAACACAATAATAGTTTACAGTTATTTCTTCAGCCATCCGAGGCCCAGATAAATCTACCATTCTCCAGCTAAATGCCATTTGCTGGGTTGCACCCTTTTCCAGTGATGAAGTCCATTGACACCTCCAAGCAACACAAGAATTAATCTAACTACTGCTCTAAGTGATACATGTTCTTACTAACACGAACATCATCTTACAGGGCTAAATCTAATTATCTTGAGTACAGGAACAACCAATAGCTGAGCAGCGCAGATCTGAGATCTTTCCCCACGGTTCAATCTATGTCTGGACAGATACAACCCTCCTGAACCAGACAATCTGAAGGTTAACGAAGATTTTCCTTCAAGAATATTTCCTGAAACAAAGGAGCAATGACTTGTCTTGTGTTGGTGTTTATATTTACAGGGGCTAAAAGGAGAGGGCCGCAAGTGGCCTCACGTTTATAATTAATCCCTGTGATTCTGGAACCGAGAGAATTTGAAAGGGGAGAATTTGGAATGTGAAATTTGTTTGTGGAAGAGGAAATGGAAACGTAAAGGCGAGAAGCCAACAAGAACTGTTTAATCTGTGTGACTATGTTTTTTTTTTTTTTTAATTAAAATATTTTTTCTTTTTTTTATTTTGTTATAAAAAATAATATTTTTTATTTGCTAATATAAAACACCACATAGAGTCGATTTAATTAGTATCTTTCTATTTCCAATCTAACTATTTAGATCTTTTAATTATTTAATTATAAAGTATTTGAGAT
>Ga0325411_1008437_pt1 | contig 11154 bp, 4 predicted proteins | sample PopdelMetagenome_13_FD_206181 | JGI IMG/M metagenome (GOLD analysis project Ga0325411, IMG submission 206181) | Populus deltoides microbial communities from Bellville, Georgia, United States - Xylem-PdIQD-R4 | ecosystem: Host-associated > Plants > Phyllosphere > Stem > Wood/Secondary xylem...
GTTACTAGTTTTGGAGTTTATAGAATCTTTCCGTGACTCGATTTTCCATTCAGCATTATGAGAAAATAGCAACCATTTCTTGCTCTGTCCTGAAGGACCTTGACAAAGCTCGTGATAATGGCATAGTATGTAATTCTATTGAGAGTTTTGAGAAGACTGGTTTCACGACTGATCACCTACCATGTTTATCATTTTGTGCCCTTCGTAACTGTAGATAAGATTGTTCTTAAAAATATCTTTTATTTATAAATATATTAAAATAATATTTTTTAAAATTTATGACAAAAATATCATGGTTCCTCTTAGCGAGAGCTGCATAATCAAAATATTATGAATGGATTCTATTATCTCGTGATTGTATACATCCTAATAGTTATGGGATTAGATTTACTTTCTTGTCATGGTTATCTTACGAAGGGTTGCTTGTATATATAAAACACTATTTTGAAACATAAAAGAAAAGTGATAGAATCACATTTTATACAATAATTTCTCTCTGATTTAACATGGTATCAGAATAGAGATCTATCTTTGCTTCTTGAATAACTACTAATAACCTAAAAGAAACTAAAGCAATGGATGCACCAACATCAATTGACTTGATTGAACAAGAGCAACAGAATACAGCTGCAATTCTTGATAATATCACGACAAGAATGGATCATGTTGTAACTCAGAACCAGGCTCAGTCCCCAACAGTAATCTATGATACTCCAGATGTATAGATTGGTATTAAACTTGATGTCACCAATTATGCTTTATGGTTTCAAATTGTGGAGATGTTTATCTTATAAAAAGACTAGTTGGGATACATAAATGGTGACTTTCCGCAACCAGAATCGAATGATCCAACTTTAAAAGACGGAGAACAAAAAACTCTGTTGTGAAGGGATGATTGAAATACTCAACGAATCCCTCTCTCATAAAAAACTTTATTTGATTCCCAATTGCTAAACAAGTATGAGATTCAATCATTACTACTTACTTTGACGGATTTGATACATCTTAGGTGTATGATTTGAATAAACAAGTAGCATGAATAAAATAATAAGGAGAATCCTTAGAATCACACTACAATTGTCTTTAAGGCTTATGGAAGGAAATTGATTTTTTTAAACCAAATCTTATGCAATGTGCTAGTGACATACAAAAGTATACTGCTTTCCTTCAAGATGATCGAGTTTAGATGACATGCTCGCTAAGATAAGGAGTGATGTACTTCAATTGAACCCATTTCCAATAGTTGAATAGGCTTATACCCATGTTCGAAGAGAAGACATCAGACATATAATTATGCACATAAATAATAGGAATCCTACTACTGCACCTATGGTTTTTAGAGGAGGGAAATGACAACAAGCACTCTAGAAGGCTAAATACGAGGCATCTTTATCAAGAGGATGTACATATAATTTAGCTAAAACTAAAGGACAAGTGGAGAGTGAAGGCAACTCTCATTATGAAAATATAAAGCATATACGAAACACCTGCTTCAAATTGCATGGTTACCTAGAATGGTGGAATGAGTTGAAGGCACGAAAGTAACAAATAACATATGACAATCAACAGTGGCAGACACAAGGCCCCAACTGTCATTAGCTTCACTTGTAGATTTAAAAAATGATGTCATAATTCATTCTAAAGATCAAGGTAATAACTGTTATTATACTAGCATTGCATTACTTGCTTTTAAGAAATCTAATAATGACCGGATAATGAACTCCGATACAATAAATCACATGACTTTATGTCCAAAAGACTTTGTTAATACTATGAAACCAAGGTGGACCAGTATAACCAATGCTAACATGGTTGAATATCCTGTTATAGGGGTTAGAATAATGCATATATCACCCTTCATATCATTGACTAACACTTTATTAGTTCTTTCTCTTTCAAATAAGTTGTTGTCTATAGGTCAAGTTACTGAAGAACTAAACCGTATTGTACTAATGTATCCAATTTTTTTTCCAAGATATTATCATGAAGAAGATCATTAGGCATGGTACTAAGAGAGAGGGGTTATACTACACAAATAACTTTAGTCCAGGTAAAGTCAACACTATGAGTTGTTCAATAATTGCAAGAGAAAAACAGATTTGGCTATGACATTATTGATTTAGGCATCCATCATTTAACTATATGAAGCATTTGTTTTCAAAATTATTTTTAAATTCAAATTATTCAAGCTTTAGATGTGAAACTTGCATTTTAGCCAAGAGTCATCATGTATTTTTTCCAATCAATTTTAATAAAAGTGATGTCTCTTTTACCTTAGTTCATTCTAATGTTTGGAGGCCATCTCCTATTATAACTGTGTTTAGAAGACGTTGGTTTGTAACCTTTATGGATGATTGTACTTGGATGACACAACTATATTTAATGAAACAAAAATACAAAGTATTTGATGTGTTTCATACATTCCATGCTATGATTCATAACTAATTTTCAATATAAAAAATTCTAGATTCTTTGATTTGATGTGATAATAGGGGAGAGTATGTGAAAAATTTCTCATCATTTTTTCTCAAAGAAATGGTATTCTCCATGAATTGTCATGTAGTCAAACTCCACAGCAAAATAGAGTAGCTGAACAAAAAAACCAACATATTCTAGAAATTGCACGTGTATTGTTATTTAGAACACAAGTACCATGTCAAAAGTGGGATGATAGTGTTGCCACTACTGTTTTATTTGTTGAATCGCATGCCTTCTAAAGTTTTGGAATTCAAGACTCCACTACAAGTTTTGTCACAACATGTTATTCTATTGTCCATACTTCTTATTCCACTGCGTGTGTTCGATTGTGTTGCATTTGTTTATCTACATAAAAATCAATGAATAAAACTTGAACTCTGTGTTGTTCGCTGTGTGTTTCTAGGGCATGGTACAAATAAAAAAGGATCTTGTTGCTATGATCCTATAAAAAATAGCTCCACACTACAATGGGTGTCATTTTTCTATAGTCAGAGAATTTTTACTCTTAAAAAATATCAACTTCTCCTTTTTAGGGGGAGACATGAGATGGAGAACAAAAGTGGTGGAACACGATAGATGGTGCTTAAGACGTTCAAAACATGACAAAAACATAGACAATAAGTGGTGCTCAAGACGTGGTGGAAACATAGATAACTCAAAGCACTAGAGGAAATATTGTTGTAATAAAAACACAAACAACTCTAAATATGGCAGAAGCAGCTCCACACGTGGCAGAAACAACTTTAAACGTGGCTGCTGGGAATGGTGCAAAAGGCCTGACAGATGGTGCCATTAAAATATCACCAAAAATAGTTCCAACTGTAACACTCAAAGACGTTGTAGAGGGCATTAATCTAAATAATGAAGTTGCTGCAGCAACAATGTTAGACGTCAATAAGGTAATCGCTGAGGAAGATAAAAAAATACACCTCAAACATATAGTAAAACCCCTTCTCTTGAAGCGTCTGACAATGAAAATCCTTTTCATGAGGATATTCCTGAGGTAATTTTTTATATACCATCTTCCAGTAATATTTTGGATACTTTTGCTAGTTATCACTTATCTTTCAAACATAATAGTGACAATCCCCCGACCCATTACTCACCAGATTATAAGGAGAAAATGTCAAAATACCTAATTTCTAATTATGTATCCACAAAAGGACTATCTATGCCTCTTAAAGCCTTTGCATATAAGTTGTCCTCCTATTAGATTCCTTATGTATTAGATTTAAGTAATAATAACTTGCATAGTAATTTCTCTAAACAAGAGATATATTAGATTCAAGATCTTAGGTCTAACGTGAAATGTTACCAGACATTATTTCTTTGGGTAAGAGACATATTTTTTTCAAGTCAAGATCTTAGGTTCAAGGCAAGACAAATAAGATTGATTATGTTAGCATTTATAAATGAAAATATTTGATTAATAAAAAGTTGATTTCGTGAACATAGGTTCTTCGACCAGGGAACAGTTCAATAAATTTGTTCCAGGAAAGACAAAAAGGTTCAAGAGATGTCGATCTTAAAAAGTTGGATGATAAATTTGTCTTATCAATGCATTATTATCCATCTATTTCTTATTAAAAACAATAATGATTAAGCGCAATCATATAACACTCTAACTAATTGAGACCTAATCTATTTAAGATCTGAAAGTCGATGAGGATAGCTCAAACACACACATATATAGGTTGCTTATAGCTTATCTATGTGAAGTTGGATTTGTATAATCTCTAATGGCTTTAAAGGCTGTAGCTTCTAGATTTTGATGTCTTATATAGCATGCCGCTACTTGAAAGATGAAAGTACATTTTATAGTTCATGATTTTTGCATGTGAATTTCTCTAGTCATTGTTTTTGCATGAAAATATAGTTATTGATAGAAAAATAAAACGAATAGACATGGAGAATAAACCATCCTAAAAATAGGGTATGATTTTTGAAGGGTTAAACCACAATACTGGTTAATAATTGCATCATATTAAATTTCATGTATTAGAATAAGCAATTAACTAAAACATTAGGTTGAATCACGTCTCTTACATCTGTTTTTATCAAATTGTTTTGTTAGATTGTGGATTTTAAGTGAATGAATATAAAATGTTTTGTTATATAATGAGTTTTAGCTAATGTTATTAAATATAACCTGGATCAGTAGATCAACTCAATACTTAATCTAAATCGAATTAAAAAAAAATCCAATTGGGAGTTGACTTGGTTAAACCCAAATGATTTAGTCCCATTAGTGAAAACCTAGTTTAATGTTCTTATATATATATATATATATATATATATATATATATATATATAAATTAAAATGATATTATTTTAACATTAAAAAAATTAAAACGACACAATTTTGAATTAACTTGAAACAACATGCCCAACTCAAAACCTAAGTTTTAGATAAAATCATGAGTCTAGCTAGATTTAATAAATTTAGTTTTAGCTTACCACGTGTCCATATATATATATATATGGTATTTACATATGATCTAAACTAAACATTTTATAAGGTTATGCCAAAGACCAAATTTTCTTTTTAAGTAATATCAGGCATTGAGCAAGAGTCTAAACTCAAGCTAAATTGTCATAACTATTTATCTAGATGAATGTTAACTTGTCTCCTTAATGTATGGATGATTTCTGAATTGCTTTCACATGTTTTTCGACATGATACATTATCAAACTTACTATTTTTTATACGTAATAAAATAAATTAAAATACCTAATAGTAGGCATACAAGAGGGCAAGAACAAATCTATAGAGATCAAGGATATGCAAATACCAAGGATCTACAGAAGACAAAGAACTTGTAGATTTATAACCAAGAAACACAAAAGTGTAAGGATACCAATGGAATATGTTATCAAACTTACTATTTCATTGGTTCACGTTTCGCCGCGGATAGATCAATTTTTTAAAATGTTAAAAAGAACACTGAGAGTGTGAGGATTTTTTTGGAAATGCCATTAAACTCATAAAACAGGTAAATCTTGAAATCCCTTGAACTGACTTCTCGCCTAGCGCAAGTTTCCAATTAAATATATAAGAGTTAACTCGATATGAATTAATTGATTTAATAGGTTAAAAAAAACCCTAAATGATCGCAAAAAGCATGAATCCACTTATAAAAAAAACCAAGAAGATTGTTTTAAAAATATATTGAGATTACGACATATTGGATGATATCGGTCATACGCAACTCGGATCATGAATTTAACTAGGTTTAATAATTTTTTTTAAAAAACTATTTTTATTTAATTATATGATAAAAATTATATACTTGCAATTTCAAGCATTAATTCTAAAATAAACGTCTGTTCAATACCGTGATAACCATAAATAAAGCAGGAAAAAACCATTTACGAAGTATATTTCCCAACCAATTCAATATTAAAGGATATAATCAGGGAAAAATTAAAATAGTTTTTTTTTAATTATTATCACATTAAGTAAAAGATCAAGTTGCTCCTAAGATGATGATTAAGCATATTGGATGACCTCAGTTACACGAAAATGAGTTCATGAACTTAGCTAGGTTTAATATTTCTTTTGAAAAACATTTTTTACTTAATTATATGATAAAAATTAGATACTTATAATTTTAAGTATCAATCCTAAAATAGATGTTTGTTTGAGACCGTGCATGATAACCCTAAACAAAGCAAAAAAAAAAAAAAAACCATTCATGAAGTCTATTTCTCAACCAATTCAATATTGATGGATGAAACTGGGAAAAATAAAAAAAATTATAATTATTATCAACATTAAGTAAAAGACCAATTGCCCCTAAGATGACGATTAAGCCTTTGAAGTCAAGCTTTAAAAGTGACTTTTTAAAAAAAAAAAACCTTAGACCTAAGTTAGGTGTTTTTTTTGCATTTAAGGACATTATAGTAACTTTAACTTTGTAAAAAAAATAATAAGAAAGACAACAATAACCTTGATCAATTACAAAATGACTAACCCACAATAATTAAAGGAGGGCGAGTATACAAGCCATAGTATGAAAAACTGGTAAATTTACTGTTTCAACCTATATTAATTGATCCGGGTGAATATTCTAAATCTAGGTTAATATTTCAAATTTACAACTCGTGGAATTCAAAGCTTGGGTTCAATTAAAAATTTGAATTTTCAACCAATTTAATGCTAAATGATAAAATTGAAAAAAAAAATTCAAATTAAAAAACTAACCAAAGCAAAAAAGAAGAAAAAAAAAAGAACGAGCATCAAATATGAAAGGAAAAAAATTAATGAGTGAAATTGAAAAGGAAAACAAATTCAAAAAATAAAAAGATTGTTTTACCATCCAAAAGAGTAATGAAAAGATCAAGCCACCCCTTAACAATTCAAAAAAGACAAAAATGAACCAAAGAAAAAGATTGTTTTACTTAAAAAAATAATAATTTATTAAGAGTTTTTTCAAAACCATCAATTCACTAATATAATCTGACATATATATAATGTTTTTTCCATATATTTTAGCTTTCTTTTTAATGGTTGCTTCAACCGTTTAGAATTATGTAACTTTAAATATGGGCTCTTTGCATGTTGTAAGTCATGTTTGGCTCGAGAACTAACATAACTAGACCGACATTCAACAAATCTTCTACACACAAGGTCGGATTAGAAATGAGAATCCAATCAACACTTTGACTAAGTTAGATAGTCTTTTTCAAACGCATAGCATCTTTATAATACTATAAGCATATTTGGTACGTGGCATGTAGTGATTATTTTTTAAAGTGTTATTGGTTTATGATTGCATTAAAATAAGATTTTTTAATTTTTTAAAATTTATTTTTGATATCAGCACATCAAAACATTATAAAAACAAAAAAAATATTAATTTAAAGCAAATAAAAAAATAAAAAAAATTAATTTTTTTTAATACAAAAATAAACAATTTCTGTAAACTCGATCTTCGGTTTCTCTCTCTGTTTTTCATTAGACCATCTTATTTAGGTTACTCTAGGGTACCTTTCATTCTCTTACTTGTTTCCAAAAGTTTCTTCTTTAGCCTCCTTATCCCTATGGTATTTCATATTTTATAAAGGAATATGTAGAAACCATGCATACCCAGTACTTCATCCCATGCTTTGAATAATTAAATGTATTGATGTTGTATACTAGAATATATGACAATAATGTAAGATAAGTTGTAATATTCTTGAAATACTATAATAATTTAATATAAGCTCACCAGCTTAATTATGTGATCCTATGTCTCAACGTTTTAGCGTATCTCATCCTATGTCATTTAATTTTCTTTTTCTTTTTTAATCACAATCTCAAATATTATCAACTACGTACTTCGTCTTCACATATCCTTTTATTGAGTTATTTCTTAAGGATAACCATGTAGAGTTTGTTGGTCGGCATCAATATTCTCTTAGAGTTGTCTACAATATATAAGCTCACCAAACTAGCATGTCAGGTCTTTCATGAAGAAAAATCTACTCCGATGAAAGATGCTACTTCACTCATACTATGATTGCTTTTCACAACCATCTCTTCCATTATGTCATTCTATCCGATCTAGATACAGTTTGGCAATACAGTGAAACCACACGTTGCACCACAGTAATATATATATTACTGTGGTGCAACGTGTGGTTCTATATATATATATATATGTTGCCAAACAGTCACCACTTAACCTTCTTGGTTTCGTGATTTTCGCTTTTGTTCTATCGTTTCCTTGTTGCATGAGCCCTAAACCTATAAGGAAGCTAGCACCGATCCTTTATGATACCAAGTTATGTCAGATGAATAATTACAAATTAACCTTAAACAAAATAAACGTTGGAGAGGTGGTCGTTGATCTTTCGCTTAGAAAAGCTATATATAGTCGGTTGCAAATGTATCTGTAAAATCAAGACTCGCTCGGATGGCTTGTTGAGAATTATATATAAAGACGTCGACTTATAGTGAAAGATTTAAATCCTGAGTATATGACATTAACTATGAGGAGACTTTTGCTCTGCAGCTCATCTTATTACCTCACTACGAAGTTGTTGCTGTTGTCAAATAGTGTCAATTATTTCATACGGATGTCAAGAATAATGTCATCCTCGAAGGGAATCTTTCAAAACAATTGTATATATCCTTCTTCTAGCCGCCATTATCATCTACTAGAAAAAGTTTATCATTTTATCGAGCTTTATATATATGATCTCAAACAAGATTCCCAAGTTTGATTTGAGAAATACCACTCTACCGTGAGTCATTTTGGATTCGCTTCAAACACATGCTACCTCTCCTATGTGTTGATCATATAACTATTACAAGGGATAATTTTCAACATCACAAAACTTAGGAAGGAGTTCTTCAATCATAGTACGAAAAAAAAGGATCTAGCCAAACTAGGTTTTCTTTTACGCCTACAAGTTTCTTCAGACGACACTCTAGCTACTACTTCTTTATAGGCTAGATATTCTGTAGATATCTTGTTTCCTGCTCATTTGACTGATAATAAAACTACTCCAACTATTGAGTCTAATGGCGAGTTCACGCTTGTAATGGTACAACACCATGTGACCCTACACTATATATCTCAATGTCACTCATCCTGATATAGCATTTTTTGCTCATCATGTGTTGATCATATAACTATTACAAGGGGTACTTAATTTACTCTATGGACTCCATCTTTCTGCACAATCATCTTTCAACCTTTCGGTGCCACCTTGTAGCACCGTGATAATCGATGTTCAAATTGCCTAAAATGATGTGTTTCAAGAACGAACATTTTCAAGACTTATCTTCCAAGCTCAAGTCGATTTCCACCGATCCACCACCTAATTAAGTTTGAGTGTGTTAAATAATAGTGTTAGTGACATTAAGAATATTAGAGTAGCGTGATCTAATTACTCATCTAATTAATCTTTAGCAATCATTATTGATCCTTTGGATATCTATGATCTTTGGGAATTATTAATTTATTTTTAAAATCATCGTGATTATATATATTTACATTTGTAGGACATGTGGACTTGTATCTATAGCTAGCCCTGTGAACCTTAATAATTTAGATATACAATGCAAACATGTATATTCTCTCTATGCTACTGTTCTCCTTAATTAGCATATTATGAATTATGGTTTGGTCGGTCTAACTATTAAAAAATTGATAAATACAAATAGAAACACCAATAAAATATTTTTATTGGTAAATTACAATTAATTTTACCAACAAAATATTCTCTTGCTATATCTATCAGTAAATACCGACATAAATATTCTCTCGGTATATACTAAGAGAATTACAATGAGAAAAAATAAATTAAACAAGGCCAAAAAGTATAATGACATGTCATTTAAACCGTCACTAAAATCCATCCGTAAACTCGTTGGTAAACTCACTTTTCTCTGACATTGTTCATTATATCAATTACAAAGGGTATCAATGACAAATTAATTTCGTCAGTATTTTTCAGAGAGTTCTAGAACCGTTCACTTCTCAATTGTACTGTTAATTATTGTTCTTTACAGACAAAATCATCAATTGATTAAAAAGTTATCGGTGATATTTGAGGGGTTTTTGAAAATTTTAAATTAAATTAAAAATTTAAATTAAATATTACAGACGGAATCATCGACGGAATGATTAAAAATATTAATATTTAATTATTTATCGATAAAACTATCTGTAAAATACCCTAATAAAAAGACTAGAGTCCCTCATTTCATAACAAACACGCTCTTCTTCTTCTTATGTAAAAAACACAAATGTCCATTTCTTTCTTTCTCTTCTCTCCTTAACTCCTTTTCTTTTCTCTTATCTTCTCCTCCGCACGTAGGTATATATGTCTTCTCTTCTCGTTTTCTTTTCTCTTCTTAATTTTTTTTAATTAACATACTTTATGAATTTTTTTTCTTATCTTCTCAGCTTCACTTGTAATTACATTAAGGTAAGATTTCTTTTTTTCTTTTTTTCATTATATCTATTTTTTTTAATTTTTTTTCTTAATAATTGTATCAATATTGTTGTAGGATTTTTTTTCATGTGAGATTAATTTTGTTGGATTTATTTTTCAATTTCAATTAAATTATTTTATTTGTTGCTAGATTATGAGTTCTGAAATAGGTTTTCTAGGTTAGGTCGAAATTGTTTTTAATTGATTTATTTATTTGTTGTTGTTGTTTTTTTTTTGTGTTATTAATTTGTTGTAAATTTGTTTGAGTTGATTTTTTTCTTTTTTTCCCCAAGCCACTCAGTTTTTAAAAAAATTATTTTTAAATAATTACTAACGGTATTACCGATAGATTAAGTTCGACGTTGGTATATTCTAGAGAATTAGAAAAGAATTACTGCAAATGCCATTGTGCTAGTGTTTTATCTCTGATAGAATTGTATACAGTATTTATGTCAGTTATATGGCAACATTTCCGAGAGAAATACCGATGGAATGAAGCAGACGATTTTTTTCGTGCGCTTTTCCCGCCAGTAAATCTGTTGATAATTTTATTATTGACAGATTCACCAACAAACTAAAAATTACCGCCAAGAGTTTTACTGATATAGCATTTCTATCCATGAGCCCATCAATAAATTTATTACCAATGGAAGATTCCATCGGTATTTTTAAGAATTATGGTAGTGTCGGTTGTTTTATAAAATATTATATCAATCACATTTCAAATGTTTCAAACATTTCTCAATT
>Ga0325411_1008439_pt1 | contig 11148 bp, 4 predicted proteins | sample PopdelMetagenome_13_FD_206181 | JGI IMG/M metagenome (GOLD analysis project Ga0325411, IMG submission 206181) | Populus deltoides microbial communities from Bellville, Georgia, United States - Xylem-PdIQD-R4 | ecosystem: Host-associated > Plants > Phyllosphere > Stem > Wood/Secondary xylem...
AGTGACACTCAAATATCTAGTATTTATTTGCGTTATTGAAGATAGCTAAATCTAGTTTTTTTTTTTTGTGAAAAATATAAAGGTTATATTTTTCAAAACAACATAATTTACTAAAAAAGTATAAAAAATTACATTGTTTTTAACAACGTAACCACTTAAGATTTTTTATAGTTATATTATTAACAATTGTGTAATTTTAAATATGAACAAAATTTCAACAAGTTATATTATTTTCAACATCATAACTTATTAAGAATATTAAAAATAAATGCCACCACACCACACAATATCTCTCTATTGCCTCGATCTCAATTAATTATGTCAGGTTATACTGAACCCGAATTCTTTATCTCAAAAAAGTTATATTTTTAAATAAAAATACAATTTTTTACAAGAAGTACAACTTTGTACTTTGAACCAAAGTTAATTTCCGCTCCCACGCTAGATGAAATTTAATTCTTACTTTGGTACTTTAATTTTTATTTTGCATGATTGGAGGAAAAAAATTTAATTCTTACTATGGTACTTTAATTTTTATTTTGCATGATTTAGCTTTACCTAAACTCTTAAATACTTAAATCAATAAGTATAAAAAAAAGAAATACATCGAACATAAAAATATTTATTATTTGATACTTTATCTATTTATATCATATTTTTTATTTTTATCTGTATTTTTTTATAATTTTTTAATTTTTTTCTCTACATTGTTTTTTAGAAAACAAAATTATCATGCAAAGACCAAGAAAAATGGTGTTTCACTGCAATAGTTATAAAATTTTTTCATTTTTTTTTTACGTTAAAAATTAGCTTGAGAACTTATATGTTTTTATTGACGTATATGATCTCTACTATGTTTTATTATACGTGAGCATCAATTTTTTGACTCATGATTATATTCGTTACTCGATATAAAAAAACCCGTTAATAATAACTACACATTAATTTTTTTGTATTGGAGAAAAAATATTCAACCTGTAGCGATGCGGGTTGAATAAACACGTTAACACTTTATTTTTTTGTATTCATTAGCATAGATAGTTCTCGATGTATTTAATTAAATGTCTGTATGGACCTTTTGATTTATAATTAGATTTTAAAAAAATAAAAAGTTTGTATATTTATTTATTTTTTATAAAAACAATTTATCAAATGGGCGTATAAAATAAATACTGGCCGGAGAGAGTGATGGTGAGGATTTTTTTTTAAAATAAATTAATGCTTCAAATCCTAAGAAATGCATGAACAACTATCGAAGTCTTTCCAGCCTCATCCAGTTTTGCTCGTAATTTTCGAGTATAAGGTTTGTGTATTGACGTGGCACTTGAAACGAAACCCGTGCCCGAATGAACCTTGATTAATTGGAATGGGAGCGAATACAGATAGAATCTGTTCTGCGAGCATTTTTGAAGAAGAAAAAAGATAAAGGGTTGCATTATTAAAAACAACACAATCTTTAAAAAATAAATTTAAAAGATTGCGTAAAAAAGAGCAGCGCAGCCTTTATATTCTTTTTATCACCTCATTTGTGCCCAAATTGCCATAAATGAAAAGAATATAAGAGTAGCACAACTTTTTAATTTTTTATTGTATTTTTAAGGATCGCGGCCACTTTCATGATAAGAGGAATATAGTCTAACTAGTTAGATTTTAAATTAATTATTTAAAAATTATCAGTTTGAGTTTCATAAATTTTAGAGTTACTGGAAACTTACATGATCCTTAACTTTAAACTCTATAAAATTAATTAAAATATATATAAACTGGTTAGAATATCTACGTAAAAAAAAATAAAATCCCAGTGCTACTGAGATTAGCATAACCAATTAATTTTTTTTTGGTTACGCTACTCGGAATTTGTCGATTCCTAAAAAACAATTTCAACTTTACTAGCTTGTAATTTTCCCCACCTGTTCTATTTAAAAAAAAACACTCCTTTTTTACTGCATAAAGTTAACAGGGTGTTTTTTTTAATTATTTAAAGAGCATTTATGAAGATTTTTGAAAAATTTTTACTTTAAACTAGTATTTTTTTATAATTTTAAATTATTTAAATATGAAACGTGTAGAATAAATTAATGCATCAATCAATCCATCATTTTCAGACAAACCCACTTGACTGTGTAACTCAGGGACCCCTGCCTCTCTTTACACTGGATCACGTAGGTTTACAGGCATGACAATGAAGAGGTCTTTGTCTTGGCATTTTATTTTCAAACCCATACACTTACTTGCACATTATAATTATACTATTTCATTGGTTGGTGCTGCTGATCGGATTATTTAAAAAAAATAAAAAATATATATTAAAATATTATCACTAATAACATTATTATTATTATTATTCTAATTATTATTAATATTATTATTATGATCATAATTATTGATATCATAATCACCACAACCATAATAATAAACTATTATTATTACCACTGCTAATATTATTAATACTATTATTATTAATATCATTATTGTTATTATTATTACTATTATTATTGTTACTAGCTACTATTACTACTACTACTATTATTATTGTCATTAATATTAGTATTGTTATTATTATTATTATCATAATTATTATTATCATTGTCATTATTACTATCATAAAAAAAACTACTAATATTACTACAATTATTATTACTATTAGCAGTATTATTAGTATTGTTATTGATTTCATTATTACTATTATATTATTGCTATTAATATCATTATTATTTTAATTACTATTAAAAATAATTTTTTCATTAATACTGAATGAAAATAAAATATCTACTTTTATTGTAATTTTATATGATTTTCTCAAATTCACTGTTCTTGAGTTTTTTTTAATATAAATGTGTAAAAATAATTGATTCATAAATTTTTAATTTTCTTAATTTGAAATTTGCTATCAGGATTGTAACAGGATTTTACTCTGAAAGCAATGCTTCTAAAAAAAAATTTTATAAATAAAAAAAATACACGGGTGAGAAAAATAGTTTTTTTATTAGAAATTTACTTTTTTCTTTCTTTTTAATTCAAATTATTTTTTTTCATATATTTTTTCTAGTTATTATTGTTTTTTATTCAATGAACTATGCTATGCTTCTAATAATAAAATACCATTTTGTTATCAAAACAAAAAAAATACATGAGTTAAAAAAGGATTTTGAATTTTTTTTTCTATAATTTTTTTCATTATCTTGTGTGCTAATAGCTATTTTTTTATATAGTTCAATAAAAAATAAACTTTAAAAAATTCATTGTAAAAGCACAACATATAGTAGATATCACTGGTTTTAGTATACAATTTATTTATTTTTGTATTTTAAAGTGTTTTTTTTAAAAATAATTTTTATTTTATTTTATTTATTTTAAATTATTTTTTTATATATTTTCATATTATTTTATATTATTTTAATGTGTTGTTGTAGAAAAAATAAAAAATATTATTTTAATTATTTTTAAATAATTTTATTTTAAAAAAAACACAATCAAAACCATAAATAGTTTTTCGTCCCTTCCCTTCTCGAAAGGGGAGGATGCGGGAAAAAAAGGCATTTGATTTGACTTTTTTTTTTTCCACTGAATTTGCCCACATTAACGTCTTTCAACTTCTTTCTTCGCTGCAGTTAAAGAAAACAAACAGTTAAACCTGTAGAATATTCGTGAAATAGCATAAAAATGGCCCTGTAGTTTTCAATTTCACAGCACACTATTCGTGTTATATGCCACACTGTGGACCGGGTCAAAAAAAAAAAAAAAACATGAAAAGATGATCAAATAAAGATAGTGTTTTTAAAGGAGTAAAATAATATTGGTTAATTTAATATTATAATTAAAAAAAGTCAATAATAAAAAAACCAACAACTAATTAAAAAATGAATATTTTTCAATATTATAAAAAAATACCATTTAAATGTTCTTAAAATATATCAACTATATTATTTGATAATATAAAAAAAATTGAATGAAAACGAGATAATCTCATGAAAAAAATTGAAGTTCAATTAAGCAAGCATTAAAGGATTGAGTTGGAAATATTTTTTTTAAAAAATACAAAAAAACCTAACTAGAATTAGCATACTAAATTCTCGGCTTGGTCATAAGACATAAATAACTCTACATAAAAAAAATCAAATAAAATAATGAAAGTCAACTCTTAAGTAAACTAAATGATGAAAGACAAAACAAAAAAAATCAATTTAAAAATAATTCAAAAAAAATTAAGTCAATTTGGGTTAACTCGACTAACCCATGACTTGAGATATAAGATCGGGACAACCTCATATAAATGAAAGAAAAAAAAATCACGGAGCTCAAGGCCCAATGACCCAGTACTAAAAGATAAAATTGAAAAAAAAGTTATTTAAAAAAAAACCTGAAAAAAAAGACCGGAGATAAATTACGTTGATATTCGAAAGTTGTGACTTGGTATTGAGACCAAGATTATCCTATAAAAAAGCAAGCACAAAAAAGTCACAAAGCAAAATTCATAATCATCTAGAACTAAAAAAAATAACAATTAAAACAATAAGATTGAATATGGTATAAAAACTAAATGAAAAAAATAATAAGCGACTAAATTGAAAAATAAAATAAATCAAGAAAATAAAAAAATAAATAAAAAGAACGAGGGTCAACTTAGATGAATGAAATTAAATGTTAATGGAAGAAATTAAAAAAAATAAAGAAAATAATAAAAAAATAACAATAAAAGAACGAAGATCAAATTAAATACAAAAATAAAATAAAATGCTGAGGAAATAAATTGAAAAACAAAATTAACTTAAAAAAACATTAAAAATTAAAAAAATAATAATTAAAATAATAAGGAGCAAAACCGATACATATATAGATTCACATGACAAATTTAACTTTTAAAAGGATTGGTGCAAAATTCAAGACAATGAGAGAAAAAAAAGGGAGGGAAGGAAAAATAGATCACCGAACACGCTTAACAAACATGTATAACCACAAAAAAGAGGACGGAACAATACTTTCAAGACCATTACGGAAGCCAGTATTTGACTACCACTAGACATCACATGTACCATCCAAAAAATTTAAAAACCTCTCACTTGCTCCTGCGTGAGCAACACACACAAGCCATTTTTATTTTTTTTAATTATATTTGTATAAGTGAACAAGCTAGATTAATTCTCATTGATTTAAATGGACTATAACTTTAAAAAAAAAAAAAAAAACTCTAAGAAGGCACAGCATAGGCAACTCTAAACAATAAACACTTGAAATGATTTTCATTTCATTTAAATAGCAAAAGCTATTATTTTCAAAATCTGGGATCGCAATCCACTCGGTTTCTCTTCCAATCTGGATTCTCGAAATATACATGAAGTGGATTAAATAAATTAAACCCCAAGACGGTAAAAATAAATTAATTCTCACTCGAAGGTAAACTGAAATTGAACTCCGTGAAATGGGGCACACAACATGACAATTTTTGTATCAATCATGATGAAATTGCACAAGGACGATCCCAGCTGAAGCACGTGAAACCTGCATTTACCCGGCACGTGTCGAAGTGCAAATAATTGAGATAAGGGAATCGAATTAACTGGATTGTTCGAAGCTTTGAAATATTTTGAAATCGATCGCTTCGGCGCTCATTATTCAGGGAAGGCGTACGTGTGATAAATATTCTGAAATACTCTGATTATCAGCATATTACAATTATTAAATATAATATTTTTAAAAAATATTATAAACATCACATGTAAGATAAATACACGGGTATCTAAACTTATTAGGTGGTGAATTTATTTTTCAATAATTATAAGTTTGAATTCATTTAAAATTATTAAAAAATTATATAATTATTAATTTTAAAATATATAAAACTAGTTGAGATAGAAGCAAGTAGAGCCAAAAAAGAAAAGAAACGAATAAGAAGCGTTTTCTTTGTTAAAGAAACATTCGTTGAACCTTGAACATGGAGCTACGCAAGGAGGTTTTCTTTCCATTTAAATATCCATAGAACGAGATATAATCCACAAGGTCCATTGAATCTAAAGATGGGCAGAAAAAAAAAAAAAACTGAAATTTGACTTGCACCAGGAAAAAAAAACACATCTTTTCCTCTTCTCTTTTTTACCTCTCATGGTGGCCAAAGGTAGTTGAAGCACCTCTTTTTTTACAGGTGCATGCAAGTCAACTCATTTAATAAACTTTATTCCCATATGCCCCCTTACAAGCCTAAGTTCATCGTGGTCCTAATCCACCAGAACTTTATTGTGCTTATGTTTAGAGGACATGTGCCGAGCCAAGAGGCAGATCTGTGATCTTGGAATAGTTGTTGTCCCAAAACACAAACCCATTTGCTCTCTCTCTCTCTCCTATAATGGTGGTTGGATGGCCATGGATCTTCAGCCAAATCCTCCATCGCTTTCATTTTCTTATCCCTCGACCTCAATAACCAGGAGGGCCATCCACCGCGAAAAGCTACTTGCTTGTGACAGCTTATTTTGGACTTACACTAATCCACTTGCAAGTTGCCAGGTCCAATCACCATTACCATCTGTTGCTTTTCAACTTCAGAAACACGTCCCAATTATTCATCAATCTGGGGCTGAACCGATTTTCTTGTCTCAAGAGATAAAGCTTCCTTCTTCGATTTGTTTAAAAGCAAAAAATATATATCGATCAGAACTTAACAGTTGATGAAGATCCCATCTGGTTTTCATAGTCTATACATGTGAGATCTGAACTCTAGTTTCTTTCTAGAAAGGATTACTTTTTTGACAAGTAGCCCACTACCATCAGGTTAGTCGTTCATCACTGCGTTGCATCTCTCAACTTGGCGCAGGCATGGCGAGTGGATATATATGGAAGGACTGATTTTATTCTTTGAAGTGGTGATGATAAAAGAGAAAGGAGAAGAAAAGGAGGAGCCAAGTAATTAACCCTCACTTTCTTTGTAAAGTGGGTTTTGCTTGAAATGGAATAGTAGCATATCATATTTTTTTGGACACCTTTTCCACTAATTGTCCGTTCCTAGATTTGCCGTCTTCTCTCTTTTAAGCCCAGACCAGGGCTACCCGAGGATCTTGTCGTATAGCTTGTTTCGTACGAGTCCAAGTGGATTTCCATTTTCCACCATCAGGCCAGCTCAAAAGGCTCGAAATTTATAGCATAGATGAAAGGCGTGATAAGACATCGCACGAAGGAAAACGTGTTTCTTTGAAGCTCGGTCCTGTAGCATTGCAAGGTCCCACTTAAGGAACAGGTTGTTTTAAAAGTGTGTTTTTTTTTTTTTGAAGTCTATTAAAATATTTACTTTTTACATTTGAATATTAAAATAATTTAAAAATATAAAAAAAAACAATTTCTTTTAAAAAGTTAATTTTAACCAATCTCTATTTAAACCGCAATGTAAATAATGCTAAGTTTGACGCTTGGTAGAATAATAATAAAAATAATAAATTGACACCCCCTCCAAACACACAACTCTAATGCATAAATATAGTTTGGTACTTAAAAGTTTGTAAGTTTGCAAATGAGTCCTGAAATAGTGTAATAATTGAACTTGCCCACCTATCCTTGTGCTCTTAATTACTGTCTTTAACAAATTGCACCCAAGTTTTCTAAAATAAGTGTGGTCTTGTAACTTATAATTAAGGTGTGTAATTAACTTATATCTATCTGGAAAAAACAAATAGATATATTGAATAAAAAAGTATTTTTAACACTGAGATGTAATATATTATTTCTCGTGTTTGATCCAAATTTGATCATGTAGTGAAAGCATTTCAAGTATTAAACATTCAAGAGTGTTTTAGCCGAAAATTAACTTTCCAAGAAAAAAAAATCAAGAACTTCTCCGACTTCAAAGATATCACGATCACTTCTTGTGATGAATTTGGAGGTCCCTCGCCCATTAACCTATATATTAATAACGAAAAAAAGGGTAAATCATGTAGTCGTGAAAATTACTTGTCGTAATTTACCTTTTCTTTTTTTAATCGACTTGATCCTTTCCCGGTACCTAGTCAGCCAGTGTAATCGAATCTTGACGTGTCAATCCAAGCATATTGGCTTGAGATATTTTGATGTGATATATGGAGGATTGCGAATGTCCTGTCTATAGTTGAGAGCCAATTGTTCACATAAGGCAGCCATAGAAGGAGAAGCAATGACTTTAGCTTAGGGGAGGTGTTTACTTTGTCGACAAGATGCCATGCTTTGGACCCTGATGTGACACCATTTCCTTTCCTAAAACAAAGAAAAACTCGAGTGGGGAGGTAGAAACAGGAGGACAGGAATGATGAAAGGAAAATGGGGCGGTCTTTAGTTTGTGGGGGTGCTCTGTCATTTTTCTTTCAAGCATTTGCTATACTTAAAAGAAGAGCAGTAAGGAGGTTATCTCAAAACCCTGGAAGAATAATAATTTTATAATAAATGGAATCATAAGAAGTAGAATTGCTGCAATTGTGATATATTACTATTCAAATCCAAACTCTCTTGGCAAACCCCAGGTTTGATCAGGTAACCCGCCACCGTCAAAGAAGACAACAATCCTTGTGATAAATCCTGGGTTTCTAAGATTCTCGATGAGCATATATATTCGATCTTCCACTGATTTTTAACTGAAAACTGCTAAGGTCCCTTGCCACAAAATGAAACAATTCTTGGTTTCTTATTGCATGTATTTTACCTTTTTTTTTTTAAAAAAAATTAAACCTGGGTGGAGAGATGGAGCTCGATCTAGATAGATTCAAGCACCACGAGCAAAACACATTCATATACAACGTTATTTTCTTCTGGTACAAAGAAGAGGAAGAGGGAGAGATTGAAACCCACGATTTCTACGTTACATGGGGGAGGTTGCACCACCCTGACAAGCCCAGATATAGCTCGCCTTGGTTTTTTCTTTCACTTTCCCGCCGAGCAAACAACGGCAACTAGGTATGGGCCAGGCATAGAAAATTGGTTGTTCTATATTAGTGCCTCATTCCTCAAATAGAAGAGTACTAATTAATGAGATGAAGGTTAGCTGGAGAGGGATCCGATGCGATAAGCCGATGGCCATTAATTCGGGCCATGTTCAATTTATCCTAGGGTAGTTTTTTAATTTATCCTTGTAAACCTAACTGATCAGTTTTATTCTTAAATATATGCTAAATTTCCAACCTACCATTTTGATAAGATTCTAAAACTAAACTATCAGAAGTAGTCATCTGTGATTGCTAGTTAAAAGCCTATAGAACTAGGGTTTAAAGATTGCAAGTTTTTTTACGTATTTGCTTGCCAAAATCCACAAGAGATCACAAGGAATTGCGACGTTCATTCATGTATATTTAACAACCAGGAAGTCTGGGTTTCTAATTGGAAATGACCTCAAGGTTGCTGATACAAATTAAATGGAGAAGAGTCAAAAGGGCTTCCTCGTTCGTGTTATGATGTGAAGTAAGCAAAAACCTATAAACGCTCTCCACCCTTCTGCTATCATTCTCTACGTGGCCCTGGTCAGGTGCAACAATAGCTTAAGATTACGTCTCAGGGTTTGATTAATTCAGCCCGATTTATTGCTGAAAAGAAAATTTTTTTATGAAAAGTAAATTTAAAAAAAATAAATTATTTTTTTGATATAGGGTAGTGTAATGAAAAATAAGTTAGAAAATACTTTCTAGTATTTGGTTATGTCATGAAAAATGAGCTGGAAAATAATTTATTAATGTTTTATTTTTCTCAAGTTTACTAAAATAATAAGAAACAAATCTTATAAATTAAAAAGTTGAATAAGAATGAAATTGAAAAAAAATATAATTTTATAAATTATCTCAAATAAAATAAATAATAATCAAAATAATAGAGATCAAATAAAAAAAATAAAAGATGAAGAAATTAAAATAATAACAATTAACATTTCATAAATTATTTCAAATAAAATAAGTAACAATTAAAAGAATGAGAACCAAATTTGACAGATAAAAAATTTCAATAAAAAAATGATAAGGGAAAAGCAAATAACAATTATAAAAATGAGAACCAAAGTTAATATAAAAATTAAATTTTAAGAGATGAAATTAAAAAATAAATATTCAAAACAAAATATATATAGTAATCAAAAGTTTAAGGACCAAATTTGATATAATCAGCAAATAATATGATACTTTTAAATTTTTCACAACTTCTGGAAAGTGTTTTAATTCGCCTAAATTTTCTAGAAAAACACTTTCCTGGAAATCAAGCCAAATTTTTCTTTGACTGAAAAGTGTTTTCCATTTACCAATTTTTCTAATGGTAAACAAACACAGGAAAATTTGAAAAATGATTTTCCGAAAAGTAAATTTCAGAAAACAGACATAGCCTCAATAGAAAAAGAAACTTTGAAAAAGTTTGCCATTATCTAAAAGTTGAGATGGAATGCCAAGAGGTGGTGGACAGTACTGGACAGGCAAAACAAGGATGTCTCGAGCAGGGATGGAACCAGAAAATAAAATTAAGAAGACCAAAATCTTAGTTATTTTATTATTTAGGTTAAAAATATAAATATTGTTAAGAGAAGGGTTGAAAAAAATTTTCTTTGCAGAGACCAGGGCCCCTGCCAGCCCCCCTTGTCTCCGGTCTTGAGGCTTACTCTTTTTATTTTTAATTATAAATCATCCAATAATTAATAGCTTTTTATCTCTTACATTTTGTTTATGAAAATATTTTTTATTGAAGTAATAATTGTTCCTTCAAAATTATAATTAAAATTGTTGTTACATGATATTAAATTACTAAAGATAACAAGTAATTTATATATCAATTTGCATTGTATTTAAAAATGTATTATCATAACAACTAAAAAGAAAGAAACTTATTTATCCAAATCAGAATTCAAAGATGGTTTCACAAAAACAAGTGGTGGAAGGAAGATTTAGGAAGCTAGTTTGAGGGATGCTAAGCCAACAATTTTGGGGACAAGGAGATGGAAGGAAGAGAGAAGAAGAAGAAAATTATGTTAGATCTGAGAAAAAAGATGAAAGAACAACATGAATGAAGAAAGGCACGATGGGGATGAACAGAAGATGGAGAGGGTGGGGGTATTTTGGGAAGTATAAAAACCAACGACTCTATTTTGGAATTAAAGGTTGTTGGTGGAGAAGATTTGAGTTGTAAACTCAGTAAAAATCATGTTAACAATGCTATTTCATGATCTGTGAT
>Ga0325411_1008443_pt1 | contig 11145 bp, 5 predicted proteins | sample PopdelMetagenome_13_FD_206181 | JGI IMG/M metagenome (GOLD analysis project Ga0325411, IMG submission 206181) | Populus deltoides microbial communities from Bellville, Georgia, United States - Xylem-PdIQD-R4 | ecosystem: Host-associated > Plants > Phyllosphere > Stem > Wood/Secondary xylem...
CTGAAAAGACCTCCAAAATATTTGGTCAAATTAATTGATACAAAACACAGACGATTCTCAGGGCTTTTGATAGACGAAAGCACACAAGAAAATAAACAATCATAAAATCAACAAATTTAATGAGTGAAAAAAAAGCTGCTAACAGTAACCTTAAATTTACATTTTATTCTAATAAAATCAATCTCATAGAAAGATTTATAATGTCTTTAAGTAGGTCAAAGAATCTACGTATAAAATCCTAAAACAAAAAAGAAAATAACTAAAAGCAGAAATAATATAAAAAATCAAAGAAAATTATCAAAACATGATATTCCAATCCTAATTTTAAGAATTAATCCTTGAAAACCTCCTATAAAAAATTAAAACTAATCCAACAATCAAATAAAAAAATTATATATAATTTTTAAAAATAACATGCTAGTCTAGCACCATTAAATCTCCTCTTAAGCTTAAAGTTATCCCATCAATCTATAAAAATATTTATCATTAGATCATTTTATATAATTTAGTGTGGATGACAAGGTAGGGGAACGGAATTATTGCACAATAAATCTCTCAATGATTGGAAAGGATTAAAAATTAAAAAAAAAATTGCTCTTTATATCACTTATTCCTTGTATCCATAAACTCCTCTTATATTTGAATAACAATTTTCAAATCTTGGTTATTAAACTTGATTTAAGAGTAAAGCTTTAGTGGTGTATTAAACAGGTTATCTCGAGTTAAAAAAAATAAAATTTAAATGACATAATTTAAAAAAACAAAATTTAAAAAAAAAAACAAAACAAGTTTTATCCAAATCACTTTACTTGCTGAAATAACTGCATATTGACTTTATTTTGGCACCTAGCCTAGGTCAGGTATTGGGTTGGCGTAGGTTAACTTGCTGGATTGTTCCAGGTCAAATCAAATGTCTCACTCAGTAGAATTGAATTATAAGAAAATCCGAAGAAGTGAGCTGACAAGTTGCAGCATTGCTAATGTCATTCAACTTCATGGGTATCTATACTACAGATTGTTCAGGTATATGAAATCAAGAGGTAAACATGGATTGAAATGGTTTAATTTTCTCAACAATATACAATAGCAGATGAACAAATTGGGAAGTTGGATTAGATTTATACAACCAAAGTGTTGGGACTACGTAGAAAAATCACCTTTGTATGGATCAAAGACTGTATCCTTTTCGAAAGAGGGATCCCAATGGTTTAATTGAAACCATTAGAAGCAGCATATAGGAAGTCCAAGAAGCCTGTTCCCTTGAGAACACCTTTACCAGTCAAGAGTTCAAAATCTATCAAAAACAAGAAGCCAATTATGGCTGCCTGCCCATTTATCAATTCATTCTTGCTGGTGAAACCGAACCCCTCTTGACCCTCATCGATTACCATTCTCACCTGATAAGCATGGACAGAACTTATCAATTCAACCACACAAAATTGGAGTATGTGTACATTCTTTTCAATTTATAACCAGTCCACATGATTATGTTAAGACAAACCAAAGTATTGCAGTTACCTCATCCACGTTGACATCAGATGCTGTCACACCAGGTTGAGCCTTCCCACTGAAGACAATCTCAGCAGACACATCAGATTTTACACCTCTGATACTGATGTAAATATTTTCTTCATCAGTTTTCACAGGATACACGAAAAGCGTTCTCAGAGCAGGTGTGAGAACTCTGAGCACAGGGTTATTTGGATACCATTCTTTGATGGCTCCAGTCCGAAGATCAAAAGTGCTATCAGTTGATGGACAAACTATGCAACCATCCTACGGGAAAGAAAGAACAAGGAAATATTCTCATGCTTCTTGTTTTCCCTTGGTGTAAGAAAATATAACAAGTGCGCAACAAGTATAGACATAAAACAACTCATTTAAGTTTCAAAAGGTATTGATAGATACTCCACTACAAAGAGACAAGTGCAAGGTTCCTATTGTCACAGTAAAATAGCAGAAGAAACTTGATTACAAATGAATTTCCCAAGTCTTGAATGTGCATAAAATGTGAAATTCAGTGGAAAACACCTTTCTATTTTTATTTTATTTTTTTAAAGTCATTTTTCACTTGTGTCCAAGAATCCAAAGGCAGCTGGGGACATAATTTCATTTCTTGCTATGTGGCAATCATTTGTAAATATGATTTCAACTGCTGGTAAAATAAGGGAACTGTATGACTTTAATATCTATATGAATATTTTTCTTCTTTTTCGAATGTCTGTTGAAGGAAGCAACTACATTGTATTAGTATAACAGAGCTATTAACCAAAGGTTAAATATTGTATAGTGCTAATTAAAACTTACTACAACTAAACCCACTTTCTGTCACAGTCTGTTAGTTAGAGAGAACATTTAAAACTTAGTTCAATGTCATAAATCCTAAAGATTATTGAGGGTGTTTTATGTCAGACCATAAGTCCTAATCTATGAAAATTCAGATGATCTAAAGTGAGGATTGACAATTATATGTTTTATCATACTTGCAGCTTGCAGCCTAACTACGGATATAAACAGTCAATAAACAAACAGAGTAGTCATTTCTGCTGAACAAAGCAGGCACTGAATCCTTTTTTGGCTGTGGGATGAGGAGTTGTAGACTTAAAACTTCAGTTAAATTCACCAAAGGATAAAAGGAAGAAGTTAAATTTAACTCATCTGATGCCTATAGTTTATCTGATCTCTATATGATTGATATGCCTTCCTCACAATGGAAAACCAACACTGCTAATCTAATCTGATCCTGGGTTTCTGACACAATCATTTACAACCACGAAGGACCTTCACAACAGTCACCATGGAAGGCATCTGAACACAAGCATTAACTTCAACTGCTAAGCTTTCACACAATATAATCAAGGAGTGCTAAGCAATTTATAACTCTAAAGTTGAACCGCCCAATCTAAACTATGTTCAATCACATCTTAAATCTCTTGCAATTTCTCAATTACCCAGAATCTGTTATTTTAGAGATCAAGAAATTCAGAAATTGAAATGTAAGAAAGCTATAAGATATTAGGAGCTTAAAGGAAAGTAAACAAAAGCTTACTAACTCTCCCTTCTCTTTCCTTCACCACTGATGTTAGGTATATCCAATTACTATCCACTTGCACTCTAGAAGCTGACCTTTTATTCGACAAGAGTACTGAATTTAGAGAAACAATTACACTTGCAAAGACGATGCACTGGGACTCATGGCTTAACAGATGGCTACTAATAGTCACTATCTATTCCCTTTCTGCACAAAAGATTCTTCCAAGTTCCAATTAAACATTTGTATACAAAAATTCTTCTTTCAGATACTAGGATCCACTACATAGATGTACTCGTGATTTATTGTCTTGTAGTTTCAAACAAAGCAGGCCACAGTGAGAAGAATAAAAGCATCTCTCTGACTTTCAACACTCAAATCTAGGATTCAAAATTACTTGACTCGTACAAGGAAAAGAGGTATTATTCACAAATCAAAACATTTCAATCAAAATCTAATCCAAAAGCCCATAAAAACTGCAATTTCCCATTACCATCTTTTTAAAAAAATAAAAATACTGCTGCAGCGTTTAAAACTGAGATGAATACAAACAAGTGAAGTAAATATACCAAACCTGTGTGAGCTTGGCATTAAGCAGACCTTCAGTATAGGCCCCTTCTGCAGGAGACCGATTCTCAATTGCATAAACCTGGTCTTTATACCATAGCAACAGTATAGTCTCTCCATCTTGAATAATCACTCTTCTTTCTCCCTTAGGCAGGGCAGTCAGTGGCACAACTGGAACCCAATTCTCTCCACCAGAAGACGGTGACTCTTCAGTCAACGACACCTCTGTTGCCTTGCACACTATTCTACAGTTAGACTTGAGTGTCTTACATGAAGGAGCAACAAAATGGCAGTTTATGGGCAATGCAAAGGATGGAGGGTAAGTGGGTCGGTGCCAAAAAGAGATGGTGGTTCGCGGTGGAGAGTTGAAGGAGTGGTTTTGAGTAAAAGGAGTGAGATGGGAGGGAGCAGTGGTGGTTTTGGCCATGGAAGGAGGGAGATGGAGGGAATGATCAGAAAGGAAGAGAGGGAATGGAGGAGAAGAGAGCGTGTGGCGGTAAGGATGTGCACGGCCACATAATGTGGATATTAGGAAAGAAGGCGCTTTGGTCGTCCGTGTTTGAGGTTTGTTGTGCGGCGTTGAGCCACAAATTCATATATGCCTCTTTTTTCTTCATATATTTATATTTTCTTGATTGTATTTTTTTTTATTTTTATTTTTTCGTTCATAATTTCATATAATAATTTTATTGAGAACATAGATTTTCCTTTTATTTCTAAATTTTCTTATAATAATTTTAATGAAAACAAAGATTTTTCTTTTTTTCTTTTATTTTTTATTTTTTGCATTGGTGCATAAAATAAAAGGATGGTATCAACAATAGATTTAGAGGATTCATAAATGTAGAGGCCAAATAAAAAACTCTATTTTTTATAAGTATTATTCTAATATGTGATACTACTTAAATAAAAATTGAATTAAAAAAAACTATTAAATAATAACTTCATGATACACTTAATTGTTCTAAATAAGTTATTTTATTTGAATTAAAATTTAAAGTACTTTAGAAAGGTGTTTTATCATATTTAAATATGTTTCCTCACATAAAAAAGTTGTCGTCATCTAAGAATATACTCGTATTAGCCTTTCTCCATTTATAATATTTTTTAATGTTATGTAGAGAAATTAAATTAATTTGGAAAAATTTACGATATGTTTGATGTGAAATAAAAGAAGGTGAAACTAATCAAAAATTAAATACTATTTTATAAAAAATATCACAATTTCTTTTATTTAACTTGTTTTTAAGTAATTAAAATTAAAATTGAATACTTGCCATTAACCTAATTTTTTATTCCCAGATAAATGTCTGTATTTTTTTTATATATATAAAAAGAAGCAACTTGGTTAGGAAGGATATGCTAAAAAGAAATTCAAATGCATAAATGAAAAGGACAAACCTAGAAAATAAACATACTTATATTGCAAAATCCAAAAATTCTTAGCCAAACCATTAACTGACCAAGAAAAACAACAAGAAAGTCTTTGATAGGCCATCAATATAAGTCCAAAGCTAGTTCAATAATTCCTAGCTAAGAAGCAACTATTTTGGACGAGGTGTGTTTCAACTTTGATGAAGAGATGAAGCTCAATAAGCACGAATCCCTCCACTTTTATTTTTTTTCCTGTTAAATTGCTCCTCAAAATGTTTGTTAAGAATCTTTTGAAGTTATTATTAATTTAAATATAATGGATATTTGTTTTTAGATGTTTAGTTATGCCACAATTTAGTATGTATATTCATGTTTAAGTTTTGTTTGAGGCTTGGTTTGATATTTAGAATTGTTTATTGGAGTGTTAAATGTCAGTTTAAGATATATTTTAGCATGTTTTAATGCTTAGTTAATCAAATTTGAAGCAATGGTAAGATATGTTAAGTAGAAACATTGCTCCTGGATTAGATTAATTTGAGTAGCTTTCTAGATTTGTTTGGAGTTGCAAACATGAGGTTTGAGTTTAAAAACAATAGAAATAACCAAGAAACAATGTTTATGTGAATATTATTTTTGCTTCCTGTCGTTATAGACTTTGCTTGCTATTTTGCTCTTGATTTTTTATTTCTTATTGTTTTGATAGTTCAAAAAAGTTATGTTGAGCATGTTTAACCAATATATAGTTGCAAGGCTTTGGTTGTTATTTCTGGTTTTTATGCATTTTCTAAGTTTAAAGTCTTTGCTACTCTTTTCTAGGTTTTCATTGCTTTTCTAGGTTGATGTCCATCTATTGAACATTGTTTTAGGCCCTTATTTTCCATGTCTTTTTAATTGTTTGTTAGCTCCTACACATGCACTTTAATTTTTATTTTTTTATCATTAATCTAGGATCATAAGGGTTTAAAAACACTGAAATCATGATATTTGATCTTCGATTCTTTCATTTTATTTTTCACAAATAATCAAATAATTGTGAAATTATGTTGTTTGTTGTGTTAATCTAACTTCAAAATCTTATTTGAATATTGTTTTTACATGCCTTTATGCCTTCAATTTAACATGATCTGGCCTTATTTTGAATCTATGTTTTCTGGGTTTTTTCAAGTGTTCTTCGTATTCTTAAGTAAATTCAAATGTTTTTTTCTCTTTTAATCTCCATTCTTTCTTTTTTGATTTTGGGTCATATTTGTAGGCTTGGGCTTTGGGTCAAAATTAATCCTTTTTTAATAAGGTAGTGTTTGGATGGTTTAAAATATTTTTAATTAAAGGTGTGTTTGGCAAATATGCCCTACTATTTTTCCAGCAATATTTTTTTTGTGCTTTTTCCAAAAAGGCATCAAATAATTTCAAAAAATTCTAAAAAAAATCAGGAACCATTTTAAAATTATTTGTGGGTCACTTGCATGCTTTTCAATATTTTTATTTAATATTTGAGTTGTAAACTTACTCTGTAAGATATTGACCCAATATTAAATATACTTGTTTTTTTTCTTCAAAATTTCAGAAAAATACAAAAAACAAATTCCTTATTTGAAAAAGACACATAAATATGTTTTTATTTGTATGTATATGGTGAAAATAATAAAAATTTATAAACTTGGTACATGATTACAACCATTAACAATTAAAGAGAAATGTTTAATAAAATGTATTGTGAGAAATAAGAATTATTAAGTAGTGGTTACATGTTTTATAAATCACATTGAAAATTGTTCATCTTGTAATTGAAAAATTTAAGATTCAATAAGATACGAATTTTGATATAGAAAAAACTAACGATGTTGCCTGTGATGAGTTTTCAATCTATTAGTTTATAAGAGTATAAGAAAAAATGTATTTAAAAATAACAACATATTAATATTGTACTTATTGAATAAAATGTCTTAATTTATTGCAGTTAAATAGCACATAATTATGTACATATTTTAATTTGATTTCTGTCAAGTATCTTCCACTCACTGGTTTTTTTGGTACAAGTCATTCAGCATGGAAAAATATTGAAAAAGTTCCACTTGAAAGAACTTTCCCACTGTCATCATGTCTTGGAACATAGTATATTCTTGTTCTTAAGTGAGACTCAAAATAAAACGAGATAAAAGTTGAGATCTCTTCAACAATATAAACCTCATATATCGAAGCCTCGACATGCATATTTTTTGAACTTTTTTCTTTAGGTCGAACAAGTATATGTATGGAATTAACTGAATGTCTTAAATTAAAAAAAAAAGACAATAGAAATTTAATTAGGATGAACGTGTAATCTCTAACCTCTCGAATGGATACATCTATCTATACTAGACAAGGCCTCTAACATTTGCCTCAAATGGTAGATATATAAGTAGATGCTCCATTAAGTTGAAAAAAGATGGAGGAAATATCATCTCAAGTTTACAGATTGTCTAGACGATATTCATTTTAAGTTTCTCCATATGTTGGGTATATAACTTGTTGGAGCATATATCTCTAAAAATATAACTAATCTTCATGAGTGCATCCCATATCCCTTTTGGTAAATAATCATCGTAAGTAAGTGAAATGAGTTGTTGCATAAACACGTGGTAGTCATGACTCTTCATTCTATACAATCTACCATCCTTCAAATTCATTAATCTAGATATGTTTGAAGCATATTTATCAGGAAAACACAGATTCTTCAGTTATTGGTAGACAAATAATTATGTTTTTTTATCTAAGACAAAGCTAGTTTTAGGCTTTGCAATCCATGACCCATCATAAACCAATTATTAATCTTATGGTGACAAAACAAAAGTATATCATTTTAGCATTCATGTTGTCCATTATTTTTCTTTTCACATTCATCACCTTATCATGATATCCAAACTATTTTCAAACATATTCTTTTCAATATGCATGATATCCAAACTATGGTGAAGGAGATTAGTCTTTTAATAAGGAAGCTCCCAAAAAATACTTTGTTATATCTAATTATAGGTCACACCAAAATCAGAAAATTTATGTTTACCAAATTGAAAATCAAACACAATGTCCTTGTACTGCGAGACTATGTCATATAATTCTTCACACGACGGTACTAGCGATGTAACATCCCTTTCAACTCTATCTACAAAAAAGTCTTTTTGGTTTTTTTTGTACTTGTGATCGGTTGACAAGAACCTTCTATGGCAATAAAAGGATGTTTTACCATTAATTGTTAAGGTGAAGGCCTTGTTATTTTCTATACAGTATGGATATATTAATTTATCATGCATGTTTCAACCAGAAACCATTCTATACGTAGGAAAATCATTAATAGTCCATATCAAAGTTGTCTTCATCTGAAAATTATGTTTCTTCGAGACATCATATATCAAAGTTTTGAATAATCGTAATTGTTTTAGCTCATCAATCAATGATCGAAGAAAAATATCTATATTCTTACCCGGGCTGTTAGGACCGAGTATGATCATAGATAAGATAATGAACTTCAGCCTTATACATATCTTCGATTGCAAGTTGTAAATAATGAGTATCACTGGCTAACAAAAATATGGTTCAGAAAATAACCTAAATGGATTGAATCCTTTTGTATATAACCTAACATGTAAGTTCTATGGTTCCGTTAAAATCCGAGGATGCATCCTATTAAGCCATTTCCATGCTTCACCATCGAAATGATGCACCATCACTCCATTCTTTGTATCTTATAAATGATGTCATGTCATGTTCTCAATAGTCTTTGAAGACATGAATAACCTTTTACAGTTTATGAGTGATTGGAAAATATATCAATTTTCTATGTGCAACAAAATTTCTTCCCCTTCCAGTTATAAGTTTATATAGAGCATGTCCACAAGTTTTGTATTTGGTCAAATCTGTATTTTCTAGGTAGTACAACATGCTTAAGTTTGGACACATGTTAATTTTCTAGTATCCCAGGCCGGTTTTATCATGGATATAGCAACATAAAAGTTCTCTTTTAGCCTATTCTCTATAGGTAAAATGCTTCTTACTTATTCAATAATTATGTTGTAACCAACCTCATAAAATAAGAAATGAGTTGTTTAAATCCTCTCATATCTTTTTAGGAGAGCCATTATAGAGTAGGTGTGGTGAATACTAAATGATGGGCATAACACCCTCGCAGGGGTACTCATATAGTTAGAGTGATAAATATGAGATCCTTAAAAGGTCATAATCATTGAGATAACAATGCCTAAATAATAGGGTAAGTAAAGATCATCTAAGCTCATCAAATAAGCATATCCTTCCCAAAGATCAAGTACACAAGTTATAGCTCAAGTAGGTAAAAGCGGAGGAGCCATGAAAACTTGCTACAAAGATTAAAGCTTTGAGAGACAAAGTTCATAAAGAAAAGGGACCTATGTTTTTTAGATAAAAATAAGTGCATATTAACCTCAAAGCATTGTGTTTTGATATTTACAGGGAGTCCAAGAAAATAACCCTTAACATATTTGAATTTTTTTCCCAGTAAAAAAAAACTATCGGAGGTTTAATTCTTGCCAATACAAAGACAAAGAAAACCTAATTTTCAAAATTTGAGATCATGAGATATATTTAAGGTTATGTTTATGCAACTTTAAAGCATACCATTTTGAATGTACTTTTAAGCCACTCATTTTTAGACAATATCTTTAACATTATTTTCTTCATACTGCGTTTTTGAGCCCTTACTTTCCAAATAGTGCATCGTTTAGCCATATTTGTTTTATATAGTGCTCTTGACACTATTTTCTTCTAAGCACACCTTTAAACCCTTATCCTCTAGATAGTGCGTCCTATTTCTTTTAGATAGTGCTTTTATCATTATTTTCTTCTGAGTGTGCCTTTGAACCCTCATCTTTCAAATAGTTCATTGTTTAACCTATCTACTTTGCATAGTTCTTTTTGCACTATTTTGTTCTAAATGCACCTTTGAGCCCTTGTCTTGCAGATAATGTGTTGTTTAGCCTTATTTATTTTACATAGGGCTTTTGATACTATTTTCTTTTAAGGTCGCCTTTGAGCCCTCACTCTCTAGGTAGTGCGTTGTTTAGCCCCTTATCTCTTTTAGATAATACTTCTAGCACTAATTTATTTTGAGTACGCATTTGAGCCATTGCCTATTAGATATTGAGTTGTTTAAGCCCTATCTTTTTTTAGATAGTGCTTTTAACACTATTTTCTTCTGAGCATGTCTTTCAACCCTTACCTTCTAGATAATGCTTTGTTTAGCCCTATCTCTTTTACATAGTGCTTTTAACATTATTTTCTTCTGAGTGCACATTTGAGCCTTCACCCCCAAGTAGTGCGTTGTTTAGCCCTTATCTCTTTTAAATAATGCTTTTGGCATTGTTATCTTCTGAGTATGCCTTTGAACCCTTACCCTCTAGATTTGTCATTCTTAAAGACATTTTTGAATATCCCATCACTTTGAGAATTCTTGATTTAGTAAATCCATATCCTTTTATCTTTTCTTCTTTATAAACTTACTACCTAAAGTCTCTTACAAGACTTTCTATCATAAGCATTGTAAAGAAATAGCAATTATCATAATTCGATTTTAGGTTCCTCTAAAATTTTCTTTTTCCTTTTTTTTAAATAAAAAGCGACTTGGTTGACAAAGACAGGCTGAAAAGGGATTCAAATGCATAAATGAGGAGGAGAAACCTAGAAAATAATAATCTCACACTGCAAAACCCAAAAATCCTTAGCCAAACCATTAACTAGCCAAGAAAAACAACAAGAAAACCTTTGATAGGCCACCATTACAAGTCCAAAGCTAGTTTAAAAATCCCTAGCTAAGAAGCAATTTTCTTGAACAAGGTATATTCCAACTTTGATAAAGAGATGAAGTTCAACGAGCATATTCCCTCCCTTTTTTTTTCTTTTAAATTGTTGCTCAAAATATTTGTTAGATATTCTTTGAAGTTAAAGAGAATATATATGTGAATTAATGTTAGAGCTAGTGCGAGGTGGCGGTGGTGGGGTAGTATAGTGGTGATGGTAATATTAATGAATATTGTGACTTGAAAGTATTTTTAATCTCATGACAGGAATTGGTATAATTTTCTCCAAATTGAAACTATTTAGAGATTGATTGGGAAAATATCTTTCGTATTTTTTAGTATTATTTGCACACTAAAAAATAAAAA
>Ga0325411_1008447_pt1 | contig 11143 bp, 7 predicted proteins | sample PopdelMetagenome_13_FD_206181 | JGI IMG/M metagenome (GOLD analysis project Ga0325411, IMG submission 206181) | Populus deltoides microbial communities from Bellville, Georgia, United States - Xylem-PdIQD-R4 | ecosystem: Host-associated > Plants > Phyllosphere > Stem > Wood/Secondary xylem...
TCATCATTATAACACATCATCAATCATTACAAGACTATTGTATTTTTTTTAACATAATTATTTACCAAACATTGTAAAAAACAATTTTCATGGAAGATGTTTCCATTAATGAAACATTTCACACAAAACAAACATCCCATTAGATTATGTTTGGTTCTAGATTAAAATAAGTTAAATATTAACCCTTAATGTGCAACCTTACTTGAGAGGGTGGGGTGGGGGGTAATTGAAAATTATTTGGATCCACCAGTAAAAAGTAATTTTACACTATTACCAAGTATTCTCAACATTTTATACTTTGATCGCTTTTTTAACGCTAATTGCGCTTTTAGCAAACATTTGAAAATTAATTTTATTCTTCAACCAAATACAACCTTATATGCAATCTTTTAATTTTCTATTTTGAATTTCATCTTCCTTTAGCTATTTTTCAATTAAGTTATTTAAGAAAACAATATTAGGGGCTTAGGTCGGTGGTAAGTGGAGTTGATCCTCCAAAAAAAAAAAAAAAAAAAACCTCCGCTTCACATTTCATAAAATTACCATAAGGATGCAATTTATATCTCAATTATTCCTTAAGAGTTAATAAATGTATCTGATTTGTTCATAGGAACCCAATTGAACACTAATTATTAACTTGTAGGACCAAAATGTAACAATTCAAACTTCAATGACCATAATATTATCATCATAAACTTCAAAGGACTAAAATGTATTTACACTGCCGGGACCAGAACACATTAATTTTTGTCTTCTTCTTCAACTTCTCACCTGGAATTCTCGGCTGTACAGCGAGCAAAACCAATTTTTTTTCATCATCTTTTTTTTTTTTTTTGAAAATTGAACTTGTCAATTCTTTCGACAAATCAAACCTTGCTCAATACATCAAATACAAGGACCAAACATTGGATCTTTCGGAGTCCCTAACACGCACCAAAACAAGGTAATCAATCATCATTAGATCTGACTTCCATGCTAGAGCCTAATTGAAAACTGTATTTTACATTCAGAGACCAAATCATGATTTCTCATATCCAAGGGACTAAACCATAATTTTACAAACCGGGGACCAAATTGTAATTTTGTCATCTTCAACCTCGCGAATGGGTCTCTCCAGAATTTCAAAACTGATTATTCCAATTTCTTCCATTTTTTTCTATTTTCTTTTCGGTATTAAAATTCCTTAAGATCTCTAACCATAATACACCAATTAAACAAAATCTCATCTCAAATCAATTGTTTCTACCCATATCACTATCAATTCAACATGAAAACCATAGAACTCAACTTAATCTTACCTGAAATTAACTTCAAAGATCAACCCATCTCACATCCTTACTAACAGCCAATATACTTCCTCTAAATCAATTCTTGATCATCTTCAAATCCTTACTAAACTTAACATATATACAATAATCACGCTTCACAACAATAATCACGCTTTACAACAATAATCACGCTTTAACTACTTATTTTTCCCGTCATCCATTTCGTTTCTTTTCCTTCTCCCAACCTCCCTTCTCTCGGTTCTTCTTTCCATTTCTGGTTTCATCTTTTTTTTTTTTTTAATGACTCTTATATATAATAGTAAATGATGACAGTAGCGTAAATAACTCAAATTAAATGAAACGTCCACTTTTCCTACCAGTCATTATTAACCATAATTATTTATAAAAGGGCAATATTATTTTTTTAATCCTTATAATTTTATTCTTATTTCACTCCTAAGTCCACAATTTATTATTAATTATTAGACCGGAGTATATATTCAGACTGGGTGCAATGACTTCCGCAAGTATTGACCCACTAATAATGCTATAATTATTTAATTGAAAAAAAAGAAATTAATTAATCAAATTGAAATTTCTAATTTACTCTCCCTTAAAAGTTATGCAATTTTATAAGCTTTGAGGAAGAATTTTATTAGACTTGTGGAGTTACTTTATTTTAATATAACCTTTCACCACCAAGACTTTGGAGAATTGACTTTGTGGTTAAAGATATTTCTTGATTTTTGTATCTGAATTTTGGAACTAAAACATTAGGAATTTCACTTCATCTAAATGTATTGAGTTGATGTATAATGTTTGTTTTTAGGATTGTTTAGAAAAAAAAAATCTTGTTTGATGATGAACAAATTAGTTTTAAAATATCCCTAATTATCAAGAAAAAAAACTTTCTTGACAACAAATGACTTTAATAGCCATAAAAGAATCGCAAAGTAACTATCATTCAATGGTATCCTACCTTTTGAAGGGTAAAAAAATCTTTTCACGGGGTCCATTTATCATTCTAGAATTCTTTGGGGATATCTTGCTCCTTTTATAATTTTTAAAATAGTTAAATTACTTGGTTTTTCTTAAAAGCAAAAAAACAAAAAACTTTGGATCAAGGGCATTTTTGATATTTCCTTTTGGTACGCAAAGTATAATTACTTTATTACCTTTGAAGTAAAAAATTATTAGGCTTAACTTTAGAGGCATATTAGTTATTTCACATTGTCTTTTTAGCAATGATTATGTAGTCTCAGGATGATTCAATAATTTAATTAAAAAAAAGGTGCTAGCGCGTTCCACGAATGTGCCAGCAAGTGAGCCTTCATGTTGTGTGCAGTGGCTCACTGAGGCTAAAAATGGGTTTCTTGTTGTTTTCCGATTCCTCACGGCGGTTAAAACCTTTTATGAATGACTTGTGTTACTATATGACCTCTAATTTAGCGGCGATTGACTTTTTTTTTTCTATCTCTTTTTCTTGGATTTCATTTCAAGCTTTCCAACATTTCACATCAACCCTTCAATATATATGGTCTTAGGATTTGATATCTGTTTTTTTTAATTGCTATTTTGTATATTTCAATTAATTTATAGAATTGAGTCCTCTATTATTATTTTTTTAATTTCAGATTTGGTCTCTATTTTTTTTATTTTTAGTTTTTTTTTGTTTAGGATGTTTTTAAAATTGATTTATTTTTACAATTTCATCCTCTATTATATTTACATATCAGGTTTTATCCTCATTTTTTTATATTATTTTTTTTTCTTGATAAGTTTTTTAAATAGATTTTTTTTAATTACATCTTTTAACATTAAATTGAGTTTCTTTATTGACCCAAGTCTGGGATATAAGAGGTTGCGAATTTGAAAACTTAATCTATATTTAGGAGATTTGCCCGAGTTTATTTATCTAATTATTTTAAAACTCATATTTTTAAGTTTCATTATTAAACATTTGATTTGATAGGATATTGAACTCAATAATCCATTTATTTGTTTTCTTTATGTAGGATTTTTCACTGATTTTAAAAATTACCCGAGTTATCATAGTTTTTTTTTATTTGCTGTTCTTTGTTAGATTTATCCTTTTTAAAAGGATTTTTTAATTAAATTAAATTAAATTGATTGTTCAATATTTTATCTAGTATGTCAGCTTCTCCATTTTTTAAAAGGTTTAAAAAAAAATATCCGGCCCGCAATGTAGTGCTAGGCAAAAAATCATTTGTTTTTTTTAAGTTCATGTTTTTTCAATTTCATCCTTTAAGATTTTAGTTTTTGGAGATTGGGATCCGTAAATGTTTTTTTGGCTTTCTATTGGATTTTTTACTAATTTTAAAAATAACTCAGGTTATTTCAGGTCTTTTTATTTTTTGTTCTTTGATAATTTTTTAATCATATTATTAAATTAACCCGATGTAATTGATCCAATGAGATCAATGAATTGAGCATCTTTTTTTTTTTAATGTTTGAACCAATTCGGTTTGGGTTGTGGCATACCACTGAGTTTCAAATCTAGGTTTGCTCAAGTTATTGTTTTAAGTCTTTTCTATAATTGATGTTTTTTTCTTCATTTTAGGCCTTGAATATTTGGTTAATTAAAATTAAGCTTTTTAATTTGTTTTGATTTGAGTTCCATAAAGTTATTACGGGAACATGCCCTAATTAGCGGGTTAAATATGGTTGGCCCGAATCAATCTAGTCTATCGACATCTTAATATATATATTTTTAAAAAATATGTCATCCAATATGTCACTGTCATAATATTTTAAAAAGGTTTCACCCATTATATATCAAATTCTTAACATTTTAACATCTTTATATATTTTTATAAGATTATAAAAAAATAATTTAGAGTGTGTTTGTTTACGCGGCTGCGGCTGCGTTTTAATTAAACCATAGAATTAAGTTGTTTGGTAAACATTAAAACGAGATTTTCTGTTCATGGGTCCCACGTTACTTTTGCTAATTGCACTGTTCATTGAACAGTGCAATTAGCATGAACAATGTACATTGATACACTGTTCATGTGAAAGTCAAGAGAATTGCACTGTTCATTTAAAAAACAATGAATAGTGCAATTCACTCGCACTGTTCACTAGTGAATTTTACTGTTCACTTAATGAACAATGCAATTCACTTGCACTGTTCGCATGAACAGTTTTAGTTTTTTTTTTTCAATGTGTTAATTTTTGTAATTGTTTTTTTTTAAAACTAGTTTAGAGTGAATTAAATTCACTCGAGCTGTGATGTGAACAATATTGTTTTTTCTAAAAACTAGTATATAGTGAATTAAATTCACTCGCATTGTAATATCAATTTTATACCTGATAATATTTTATTTAATTTTATTACATGCTCAAAAAATTATGGAAATTGTAGTTCTTGTCGGATGAATTTTATACATAATGGAATTGTAGATGGTTTAATGGAATAATAAATAATATTTTATATAAAGTATTATTTATTTTATGATGTAATTGCAATAGTTAAATCTACAATATTTAAATTAAAAACCATCAATATTAATATATATATTTTTAAATTATTTTATAACCTCAATTTCAAAAGCATTCTTAACCAAACACATTAAATTATTTTTTGTTCAACTTTAATTTTAACCACAGTTTTAACCAAACACCTATTTTTTTAAACCAATCTCAACTAAAAGTATTTTTTATAAAATAACTTTTTTCAAACCACAACTACAACAGCTTCCGCAATACCAAACTCACTAGCCTGCAGCTTTACGGAGGTCAAAAGACTATTCTTATCTAAAATAGATAGCATGCAAGTCAAAAGAAGAATATTCCATTTTGTTGTGTTAAACTACCTAAATCTATTGGATATTCAAGAAAAATGGATAGTGAGAAAAAGAGGAAAACATAAGGGAACCCGATCCAACATCCTAGGAGTACTTACTACTATACATGAAGCAAATACATTCACGACAACACATAATTTTAAAAATGATAGCTAGTATCTCGAATAAAAGAATAAGATAAGAATATTATTTTTACAAATATTCAAATGATTTTGTATTTTTTTTAAACAATAAATTTAAACAAACAAAATCTATTCACATGAGGCAGTAGAAAACTTAGCAGACCAAGGACGAAGATAAAAAAAGTATGATCCGAAGTCCGAAGACCTTTGAATCAACAAATCCAAACAAGCATACATGCATCAAAGAGACTCATCGTCGATCCACCATGGATACAGCTCCATCACCAGAAAAAGCTCATCAATATGATTCTAATGTCACAGAGAAAGGCTGCATGACGATCCCAAAAGAGGCTGCACACACTCTATAGTAACGACTCATAAAGCAAACTAAGTAAAATATCATAAAGTAAGCATCTCATGCTTATATTTAATCCATTAACTTAGTTTAATCAAAAAACAAAAATTCTTGAAGTGAGCATCTCATGCCAGACCCACCTCTGTTTAGGCTCAGCATATAGCAGAATTCAAGAACATTCTCTAAACCTATATGTATTTGGGCTCAACATGTAACTGAATCCAAGAATGTTAGGTCTGGCAGCTCACCAAACCCACGTCTATTTGAGCTTAGTGCGGGGTTGAACCCAAAAATGTTGTAACTGAATCCAAGAATGTTAGGTCTGGCAGCTCACAAAACCCACGTCTATTTGAGCTTAGTGCGGGGTTGAACCCAAGAATGTTGGGTCTAGCAGCTTACTAGACCTATATGTACTTGAGCTTAGTGTGTAGCCGAACCCTGACAGCTCGCTAGAGCGATATGTAGTGGGGCTCAGCGTGTAGTTGAACTTAATTATGTCAGGTTTAACAACTCGCCAAACCCCTGTCTATTTGGGTTTAATGTGTAGCTGAACCCAATAACAGTGGACTTGGTAGCTTGCCAAACCCACGTCTATTTGGGCTCCGCACGTAGCTGAATCCAAGGATGTTGGGTCTGGAAGCTCGACAGAACTATATGTATTTGGGTTCAATGTTTAGCTAAATCCAAGGATGTTGTGTCAGGAAGAAAGTCAGACCCATGTCATCTAGGCCAAACATTCTGCCAAGTCTATATATGTTGAGTTACCACACTGTTTTGACTCTTTTAAAAAATAAACTTAGACTAAAACTAAATTTTAAAATATATTGATGCATCAATCATAATAAACAAAAACTTAACCCATTAAGTAAATATTTTATAGCACCGGCAGTTACAAACTAAATAAACGCAAAGAGTGAAAGGATGAATTAAATTTCTGATTGGCCACAACTTTATTGGTAATACATGAGAGGCCTTGATGACTTAAGACATGCACTATTCCTAAAAATTAAAGATTCAGTTTAAACAAATGCAACACGTACAGTACCTCTCTTCACAAATGAAACTATACGATCAAGGTTTTATTAATTCACGACTAGCTAACCAGCGGGCAGAGTTAACCATCCATGCATATTAATCCCTACAGTTTGTCTTCAAGCTGCTTTCGTTCCGAGTTGATTCGTTCAAGCTTGAAACGTTCTTGAACAGAAGAGATGTAACTAGTAGCCTTCGTATCTACACTTACATCACCAACAACCCCGAAGAACATGTCGAATTGACTTAACTTGTCACGATGGTTGTCTGCAGCAGGCACTATAAATGAGACCTTCTGCTTTTGTGGAGCAATCATATAATCCTGGTTAACATAACCCACTGAAGCTGTTGTTGGAGATGTCTGGCTTGGCTTAACCTTGCTGCTGTACTGTACATTTGAGGAAGGCTTCGGTGATGAACGATAGAAATGCATCAACTTGCCCTTCGTGAACCCTTTGCGCTTGCGGTTGGACTCCATGTTTGCTTGAAGATCAGGTTAAGCACTAGATACAAATTGTGTGATTATTTCAGTGGAACAGAGGGTGTATATATAATAGTGGGATTGGCTACTTTTTTTCTTCTTTTTCTTCTTTTGTGTGTGTGTGTGTGTGTGTGTGTGTGTGTTGGAGGGGGCTACAGATAGACATGAAAAGTCCAGATGTGGTCCCTCGGCTTAAATATCTCGAAAGCATAATCTCCTTTAAATCCAAGAGGACTGTAAGGTACTTATTCCAGTTATTAGTTAAACAGTTAAACCACTTTCCAAGATATGGGAATTCATTAATCTTTACGCTAATGAACAAATAATTTTTAATTACCACTGCCAAAAGATTTGAGTTCTATCATATATTTTACAGGGATAGCGAATGCGTACCCTACACACATGTATGGGAATTTGTTTCCTTATCAATTAGGCAGCATAGTGGATCATTACATAAAAGGAGAATAATTTGTTTCCTTTCTGCATTGCCACCCCAAAACCCCCCCCCCCTCCCTTTTTTTTAGTATTTTTGTACTTTAGCACTTTTTTAAATAGATAAATTAACATAATTCAAAAAAATATTTAAAAAATAGTATAATTTAAAGAGTTGCAGATGATATCTGTTACTCGCGAGTTGCAAATATTGTTATATGCGACTCTCTTCAAAGTTAAAAATATGCTGATATAATTTACAATAAAGAGAGAGGAAAGGTGAGGTGTGTGAGAGAGAAAAACAAGGAAAAAAAATAAAACCTCAGAGATATATCGAAACTTTGATAACGAAACCGTTTGTGACCTTCCTTAATGTCATAGTATGCATATCGTTGAGATCTTTCCAACAATACCAGTGGTATCATCACCAGAGCTTTAGTGTGCCTCTAAGATCTTTTTATTTTTTATACTTTTTTATCTCTCCTCTCTCTTCACAAATTACAAAGAGGAGAGAGAAAAATAAATAAAAAAAACCTTGAAGACTCACCGAAACTCCGATAATAACACCATTGGTATCGTTGAAAAGATATTGGTGCGGTTATGTGGAAAAATTTGGATAGCTTATGTGGCTCACTTTGGTCACCATTCATGACCTTTCTTGATGTCGTTAGATTCGTCTCGTCGATATCTTTTCATCGGTGCGGGTTGTATCGTTATTAGAGTTTTAGTGTGTCTTAAGGGTCTTGTTTTTTCTTTCTTTCTTTCCTTGTTTCTCTCTCTCTCTCTCTTCTTTTAATTATAAATTGTGCCAATCTATTTTAATTTTAAAGAGAGTTGTAGATATTATATGCAGCTCGTTAAACTATATTATTTTTCTAAATATTCTTTATAATGTTATTTTATCTATATATTTTTTTTGAAGTGCTAAAACAAAAAAAAAAGAAGAAAAAATACTCCTTTTTTTTAGTACTTCAAAGTAAGTCACTAGCTGGTCTAGCAGTGCTCACTTGGGCACCAAGCCGCATCCCTCCTATAATGTCCAATTTGAAGAACAAAAAAACTGTAATGCCTTACCATGGTGAGGCTGCCTTAGGTATACTTCTCCTCAGCTTCTGGCCCAAGGCGGTGTATCATCAATCGCAAGAAGCACTCTCAGGGACTTCAAAGGAGCTACGCATCATGATCATATCCTAGCAAATAATTCCAAAATTGTATCATTTCCAAGAAAATAAGTTAAAATAAAAAACCCTTTTCATTTTTCGAACAAAATTGCTTAGTCATCAGGATAAGGAAAAGATATTGGATAATGCATCTTCCTGGTCAACTTGTAAATTACCAAGTGGCATTTAAGTGTTAATGGCTAAAACTATTACACCTATTTATTCAAAGGTTTTTATGTGACTTATTAGTCAATTATGTTTCTCATTTGGTTTATTCACTGGGCATATTCGGACAACATGGAGTATATAAGGATTTATTTTCTTTATCTTTATTTTATTTTCATATAATTTGTTGTATATATGTCAAAAAAACCCATTTTGCATTGAATAATTATAAAATAATATACAAAATTGAGAATAGGCCATCCAATGTAAGATTTAAATCTTTTAAATGAAATCTAAACTCAACTACCTAATTTAATATAATACGATAACAGAGTTTAAAAGAGATCCAAATATTTATAAAAGAATTTATAAATTATCTATAAACTAAAAATAAGGGTTTTATTATTCCCTTTTTCACAAAATACTATTTATTGGAATAGTGCTTTGTTTTTTTTTTTTTTGATATTTTTCAATCAATGTTTTTTTTTAATATCATCCTTTAATATTATTTTTTTATTTAATTATCACACTCTCATAACATGAATTCTATATTTGATGGTTAACTTGGTTTAACGGGTTAACTCGGTTGATTAAGATTTTTTTTTCTTAATTTTTTTTTCAATTTCTTCTTTAATATTGAATTCATTGAGAATTAAACTTCATGATTTGTTTTATTTACTTTTCATTAGGTTATCATGGTTTCATAACCCGAGAACAGTGCTTAATGGGTTAACCCGAGTTGACTCGAGTTGTTTTTTGTATCTTTTATTTAATTGATTTTTTAAATTTTATCATTCAACATTGGATCATTAATTGATCTTCACAATATGTTTTTATTTGCTTTTTATGAGAATATCTTGGTCTTATGATCAAAGTCACGGGTTTTGGTATTTTAACTCTGGTTAAATTAAGTTGTTTTTTTTTTATTTTCTTTCTAAGAGGTAATATCAGTTTCATGACCCGAGTCACTGATCCTTCAACATTGGACTTGTTTTTTATTGGGTTGTCCTCGTTTCATGATCCAAGTTGGGGGTTTAGCGGGTTAACCCAATAAATTTATTTTTTTAATTGATTTTTTGTTTCAATTTCGTTCGCTTTGCTTTTTATTTTTCTTTTTTTGATTTTTTTAATTAATATTTTTTTTTATTTAATCTGATCTTTTAATATTATATTTTTTCTATTTAGTTATTACATTTTCATGACACGTATTTTATATTTGACAAAGTTAACCTAGTAAGATTCTAAAAGATAATCGCATGCGAGGGGAGTGTCAAAACACTTATATATCCTATATCAAATAATTATAAAAAAGTATAAAAGATTAAGGATATATCACATATCATACGGTTTAATTTTTTAAATGTAGCTTTGACTCAACTATTTAATTTAATAATATATATATATATATATATATATATATATAAAACACTTTTAATAATTTCACGGTTAAAATAAAATTGAACTATTCTTTACGAGTGAGGTAGATGAGAACAATGTCTTTTCAGAACTTCCCCTCTCTCATTTAGATTATAGATTACTTACTATATCTAGTAGGAAAGTTTAAGGTTAAAAATATGGAACAAGTTATAATTAGGTCTAGAACCCGCGCTTCACTGTATGTGCCAGATCAAATTCATGCCAACCATTGCATTAAAAAAACCGAGTGTTGTTTTTATTTTCATGCGATAAAATATTTCAAATAAGAATTAAAAACTCAAATAATCAAATTAATCAATTAGATGTGTTAATAAATGGACAAGAAGGTACGTGAGACTTAGAGCGTGTTTTTCAGTGTGGTTGCGGGTGCTTTTCAAATAACTTTTCGTGCCAAAATACATGCCAATGATGTTTTTTCATTTTTTAAAAATCATTTTTGACATCAGCACATCAAAACGATCCAAAACATACAAACCATATTAAATTTTAGTAAAAAAAAAAATTCAAAATTTTTGGGAACGCAGCCGCAGCCGCGTTCCTAAACGAGTTCTTATTCGATCTACCGGGCATTAACAAACTAGTCATCCTGTTCAAATGATGATCTGGTTCAAAAAAACCTCATGTCACCTTTGTTTTAACCATTATCTAATCTTGGCTTAAATGCAAAACAATTGATTGCTAAAGGACTAAATTTTTTTAAAAAAATATAGAAAGTGAAATAAAAAAACGGTAGCATATTATATTGATCAAGGTTAACACTCCAAATTTACGACCCTGATAATGAACACAACCACAATGAGTTAATCTGGTTTGACTAAAATGAACTTTTCATACCGCCTTCAAACATGCCATCAATTTTCAGCG
>Ga0325411_1008450_pt1 | contig 11140 bp, 10 predicted proteins | sample PopdelMetagenome_13_FD_206181 | JGI IMG/M metagenome (GOLD analysis project Ga0325411, IMG submission 206181) | Populus deltoides microbial communities from Bellville, Georgia, United States - Xylem-PdIQD-R4 | ecosystem: Host-associated > Plants > Phyllosphere > Stem > Wood/Secondary xylem...
ACGTGTCCGTCCATTCTTGTAACCCTGGGCTTCCAGCCCAGCATTAATGAAAGAGTCCTTTTGCTGTTTAGATTTCTTAGAGCTCGGATCTCAAGAAAGGGACACAGAGCAAGCCACGCGGCATAATCCTAACATCTCTTGAGAAAAGTGTTTGAAAACGTTTTAAAGTGGATTTCGCTTGCATGTTAAAACGATAAAAAACAAATACTAAAAAATTAATTTTAAAACAAAAAAAAATAAAAAGGCTAAAACTCGATGATAAACACAAACAGGATGAGTCATGACCCTTTTGTGCTACGTAACTAGTCGCCACTCGCCACTCGCCACTCGCCACTCGCCACATGCCACATGCCACATGCCACATGACAACAGACAACAGACAACAGAAGTCAGAGACTGTGGGGTCAAGCAAAATAACAAAACAATTGACACCTTTCAGTTTCTCACAAATTCCTAGTCATGCCGTGTCGTCAGATTAAATCCTATTTAAATAGGTGATTATTTTTATTCAGTTTTTATTATAAAAAAATATTAACCAAATTAATTTTTTTTTTAAATAGAAACGAAATTAAAATTAATTCAAATCAGTTTAATTTAGTATTTTTAATTTAACTTATTTTATTTTTTTTCTAGTTTAACTTTGATTCAGTTTTTTTATTTTAAATTTATAAAATTAAAACTGAACTGAATCAGTTAGTTTTTTTAAAGTTTAATTAGTTTAATCGATTTTTTTTGAGGTTTAGTTTTTTTAATTTTTTTTTAATTTTCTTGATTTTTTTAATTTTTTAACTGGCCCCAAACTTTACTTTAATAGTATTAAGAAATCAAAGATGGAGATGATTACAGGGATGTCCCTGAGATTCCAACGCGTCAGATTAAAAAAATTTATGTATAAATAAAAAAATATTAAAATTATGAAAAACTTTTAATTTTATTATTAAACTGGGTTAAATTTCTGACCTTGTATTTTTTTAAACTATTTTTTGTTTAATAATAATAATAAAAATACCCATAAAAGAAAGTAACCTAATATCAACATGTTCAGTAAATTATAAACACTATTTCTTAAACAAAAATGCATTATGGTCCTAAAAACAATTGAAATAAAACATTTCATAATATTTTGTATATAATTAAAGAAAAAAATATTAAAAAATATACTAAAATTATATTTAAAATATTAAAAAAAACATAAATTTTATGTTAATTAAATATTCATGATTTTGCTTTTAATATTAGACACATATTAATTAGAAAAAAAAAAGACAGGCTTCAAAAAAACAAAGCTCAAACACTTGGATATTCAAGTTTCTCTTTCCTGTCCATGCCTCATCATTGGACTAAGAATATAAATTTTTTGATAAAAATAAAATTTGTTTTACATCTCCTATCTCTGAATTTGCCTATTTTCTTTTAATGAGGCCATGGAAGAGTTTGATTGATAAAGAAAAACAGCCGTTTCACGTCATATGAACAGTGACGTTTTTTCAAGAAGTTATGATATAAAATCTTGTTACCTACTCTTTGACTAATTTTTAAGTGCACAAGGAAATTCACAGCCACCATAGATCTCAAACAAATTGCAAGTAAGAACCTCAACCATCAAAATGTTGCTAGGAAAGGGTGTCACCAGGTCGGATCAAAATTCAACTCAAGCTTCATCTTTAAATTCAATGCTAGATTCATCTTGCACTGTTTCAACGTTGAAAAGAAACAAGCATACAAACTCAAAGTTCTTACAAACCCTATCACGATTTCCTTCTCTGGATTCCAATATGGATAAAGATCAGTAACCGAACAATCATCAAACATATCAGAAGACAAACGACATTCGACAAAACAAAAGGAAAATGGAGATCAACAAAGTCACAATTTTTATCCAGTGTCGAGTTCAATAAACATTAAGATTTGCATATAAAGTTAACAAGAGTAAGACTGAAATTCCTTCTTTTTTTGGATCAACAGACTAGAGATTACTTGCAGTAAATAGAAACATGAAAAGCATAGAGTCATGATATGATCTCTTGACGCATAATCACACAACAGAACACCCAACATGCCCTAGCTCCTCGAGAAAACACAAGGAAACTCACTTCAAATAGCATCACGATAAGCCTCAAGGGCAGGGCCAGTAATCCTGCAAATCCTCCATTCAGGCAAAACATTAGCACCCATTTCCTCATAAAACTTGATGGCATTAACATTCCAGTCAAGAACCACCCATTCCACCCTCCCATACCCCATTTTCACAGCCTGTGAAGCCACAGCAGAAAGCAACATCTTCCCTAGTCCCTTTCTCCTATAGCACTCTCTCACGAACAAATCCTCCACATAAAACCCTGGTTTCCCCAAAAAAGTTGAGTAGTTTGGAAAAAACAAAACAAACCCAGCAACCACAGCATCTCCATTGATCCCATTTCTGAATGTTTCAGCTTCTGGGTCACTTAAAGAATGATCAAGATTGATGATTCTTTCAATGGGAGTGAAGTTTTGAGAGTGCAAGTTCGAGTCTTTTTCAAAAGGGCGTGAGGAGACTTCAAGAAGGAAGATGGTGAAAGAGTGGAAAGGTGGAGACTTGAATAGGGTAGAGGCAAGGTCGGATTCTGTGGCAGTGAAAAGGTGGGTTAGCTTTTCAAAGATGGCCATTTGGTGGATGAGTTTTTGGATGTTAGGTACGTCCAGTGGTGTTGCTAAGCGGATCCGGGAGAAGAGAGGGTGGCCTACTGGTGTTGAGTCAGAGTCTGGGAGGCCTGTAGGGGCGGAAGGCGCAGGGGTTGGTGGCGGCGGCGGTGCTGCTGCTGCCATTTTGGTGGAAATGGAAATTGGGAGTTTCTAGAGAAGCTGGGAGATTTTGTGAGTGATGGAAGCAATGGGAAGGATGGGGAGTGGAGTGGGTACGTGGGGGTCTTATATTTGAGGTTCTTACTTTTTAGTGTGTTTTGGAAGGATAGGTTTGTCAATATAATTTTTGTGGGATTTTTCCTGTAAAGTTGCTATGCTCATGGGAAAATGGATGATCATGCGTAAATTGCATATGATCCAGAAAATCGGTTAAAAAAACACTAGCATTTGGGTAGTGGACAGGATGATCCTGGAAATGAGTTGAAAACCTAATTGCATCTGGTGTGTACTTAGCCAATTCCAAAGTCGATATTGACGAAATGAACAGAAGGTACACAAAGACAGAACAAGTAAACAAATCCATTCATGAACAGAGTATCAGGAAATTTCAAAGGAGAATAGGAGCTTGATATCTTTCATGACAATAAATAATGTAGTTTCATGATAACCCAGCTTCAAGGAAACCTACCTTGACCCACCAGAGAGGCCTCAAGATGTTATGTAGTGTAACACCTCTAAAAAATATTCCTCTAAAACAATTATTCCTGCCATTGCAACCACCAGTCCTATTCAAAAGGTATAGGTATCGAAAGATCCAGACGAATCGATACTGGAAAAAGGGTTTTCAACTACCACTGCATTCAAATAATTGTGAATGTCCCCCTACAAAAGGATCGGTCTAACCCTAACCTACAATATTCAAGTTTTTACAATTGACTTTGCAAGCCTATTTGGCCTCAAAATTCAATTTCTCATTTCCATATGATACAGATCCAGCCTGATTACAAAATAAATCTTCATGCAGGTGTGTTTGAATAGTGTCCTGTTTTCCTCCTGTGCCGACTGAAGTCTGATACAAACCTGAAAGAAAGGCCACAGCCTTCAACCTTGCACAGGTATGGCTTCTCACCAGTGTGCACCCGAATATGCTCAATCCTGGCCCATGCCCACTTGAACGACATGGAGCAACCCTTCCATGGACACTTGAGGGGTCTATCATCTTCATGAACACGTTGATGAACTATTGCATATTTGTGGGAACGAAACTTCTTACCACATCCATCATATGTGCATCGGTTGCGCTTGTGCAACTGTAACTCTGTCTTTGTCTCAAAACTCATGCGGCAACCTTCTAGATTACACTTGTGAGATCTCTTTGTGATTTCTTTCCTTTTTGGGCGAGGAACTGAAGCATCAGAAGGTTTCCTTGACCTCTTTGTTACTGGATTCTCCTCAGCTGATTTTCCAACATCAACCTCACTCTTACATGTTGCATCTTTCCCAGCCCTTGGTCTCAATCCTTCGCATGGACTCCTGATGAAGCCATTGCTATTGAGCTTGTTTTCTGTTGGCTGCTCCACTTCACTCTTTCTTTTTCTGCCCTTTCCAGCATTTGATCTAAAGTCTACCACAGTGGACTCAATGCTCTCAATCTCCTGAGATGAACACACTTCATTGCATTTTACCACACTTTCTCCACCACATGATTTGTATTCAATGTCACAACATTTTTTAACTGGGGAAGGAGTAGGCTGATTTACCAGAATAACACAAGTAGACACAGGTCTGTCTTCGTTAATAGAACTTGAACTCTCGTGCATTTTCTGTGCTACACTGTCTCCAATCACCCCATCACTGGACTGAATTTCCTGCTCTACTTCAGGTTCTAAATCCATACAAGAATACAAGTCTTGAATAACACAGATCTCTCTTGAAGCTTCAGCAAGTACTTGGTTTTTGGTTGCAGAAATAGGGGCAAATTCCTCCACAGTGCTTATGTCTGTAGTTGGAATTTCTAGTGGTACAACAGTGCCTAAAGTAGAACCACTGCACAAGTCATTTTCAGCAGAGTCCTGCCTATTTAGTTTAGAGAATTCTGGTGACGCAGTAGATGGATTTATTTCCATTTGTGTACCAGAACATGAAGTAAGTTCCTTGTTAGAATCATTTGTAGTCAGAAAAACCAGCTGCTCCCCACTTTCAAAAGCCACACCATTGCACAAGTTGACTGCAGCATGCGGCTCTCTATGAAATTCAGAACTTTCATCCATAGGAACAATATTAGGCCCGCTAATAACATCACTTACAACCAGTTCCTCATTACTCCCATTTGTGATTTCAGTTTCTTGCTGCATCTTATTTTCTGCTGCACAGGTGTCTTGCTCATGATCACATCTTTCATCCGGTGTGGTAGGAGGTTGATTCATCAGTGTGTCATCACTTGAAGAGCATTGGTCACCATTGGTTCTGCTTTTAGTCTCGATCTCTCCCTGCACTTCATTATCCAAAGTCACAAGAGGAGAAACCTCATTGTTAATGGATGAATTCTCCACAACTACATTCGCCATTTGTGCGACAGGGACGTGAGAAACATGTAAACTTGCTGAGTTAGCAAGATCAGAAACCTCATGCATTGAAGCATCATCATCATCATCCAGGATCCTTTGTTGTCCTTCTGAAACCAAATCACAAGTCTCACTCATAATGTTGACATTTCCCATAATTTGATCCTCTATCTGCATTTCAAATCTTTCATTAGCTGCAGTGTCAAATGGACTGCAGCATTTTGTGGTGCAAAAATCCTGTCTTTCACTGGTTCCTCCTGAGGCATTTATCCCATGCTCTATATCACAACTACCACTGGCTTTTACATTACAAATGTTCCTCTCAGTGTTTGATTCCTCCAGCAATTGATCCTCAATCTGCCCCGCAACACTTTCGACAGCGAGAATTGAACCTGCAATTTGTGAAGGAGCAGAATTCAAGGTCAAACCACTAGCTGCTTCCAGCACCTGGACCTCATGCAGCATTTCAGAATCTTCAATGGGAGAAAAACCAAATGCTGCAGAACCACTTCCGGTAATCCCAATGTTGCAAGGGTAAATCACAGTAGTTTGTTCAGCATGCTTATCAGGATCATCACCACTAGCTCCTGAAACTTCTTCTGCCAAGCACCTTCTAGAGCATCTTCGAAGCCCATTTGTGGAATAATCTATTTTTACCTTGTACTTCCTTCTTGTGTAATGAATAAGTTTTTTTTCTTTTTTGTCAGTGAGACCATCTGGCTTATTCCCCAACAATTCATCTTTGTTTGTTTCCATAATCTTGCATGGTTTACAATTGACAGGCTGATTTAACTTGATTCTTGACCGAGATCTTCTAGATTGCCATTTGATGTTTAAGAAATCTGAACTGAGACTTCTGTCAGAGAATAATCCTCCCAATGCTAATGCATGTTGAACTTTCTTAGATGGAGAGTTCTTTCTGATCTTTACACAATAACGTAAGTTGATACCCAGTTTCGATGTCCAATCTTCTCCACATTCATGATGATCTTCATCATCGATTGCAAGATTTATCAAGTTCAGATTTTCTTGGGATGCAGCTTCCAAAGGAACCTCGTTATAATTGAAAGGATTCTCAATTTCCTCCGCGATGGCAAAAGCATGAGCTTTTATCTTTTGATAGTCTAAAATATAAAATTTGCAAAATAATCATTGACCAAATCGACAAACAGATAGCAAATACCAAAGAGAATGAATAGGACAGCACATCATGCATGTGCGTACTGTTAAATCTCATTTTACCAAGTGACTCTACAGAAAAAATGTAAGCCCATCTCACCTGAATGGCAAATTATAAGCATGTTTGCTCCACCTTTAGACTGTAACAGCTCCTCAATTTGGACACCATGCTCCAGGCAGAAAATACGAGGTCTCAAGAACTTACGAGAAGTGTTCCACCCTGTTGGCGCTGGAAGATCCTTCAGGGACACAGAAAGATCACTCACAGGAGCATGATCATCTGCAGAGCCAGAAAAATGGACAAACCGATTAACTTTAGCACCCAGAGAAGCTCGGCTGTACATAAGAGTATGTTTGCTCTGATAAGATTTTATGTTTTACATAGAAGTTATTACTAGAACTCTATTCCAAATCAAGTGAGAAGTCATTATCAAATGCACGAAAATGAAAGTGTGAAAAGGAAAAATAAAGAGAGATGGGAAGTGGCAGAAAAGAATACACAAGTATCAAATAAGATAAAAGTACAAAAACTCAATACCTGGAATGGAGCCTTTAACAGAGGTATCAGGGTTTGAAGAGGGCTGAACATTATCGCTTCTTGTAACTCCTGGCTCTTCTTGAGCCAAAAGATAATCCCCAGGGGTAAGTTCTATAAATGCTCTCTCCGAAGGTTGTACAACGGACATAAATGGAAAACCAAGGATTCCACATGCCACACATGCTAATGTCCCCGAATCAACTTGAAAATCACACGATAAATCATCTTCCATGTATAAATCATTGAGAGTTTCCATATACAAGCTCATCTCCTTAAACAGATCATTCTCATTACTATTACTATTTAAGTCAGAATGAACATGGGAAGCATTTTCATTTGATGTAGTAGTGATAGTAGAAGTTATGCTGAGTAATTGAGACTCTTTACTTGCACAAGGAAGCAAATCAGGGTTCCATATCACCACATGACAAGTGGAATTTTTCTCAAGAAAAGCAGATAAAACATCATTTTCCTTTAACATGTCTTCTAGAAAAGCCTTCTTTACTGACAACTCTCTTTCTTCTCTCTGGCGATCTCTAAGACGAGAACTCCGAGCGCCTGGTAGCAAGGATCTTGGCACTCTGGCATCAAAAGAAATCCAACAACAATAATCAATAAAGCATGCAAATGATAACTTTATAAAAATATGAAAGGAGGGGTCATCACAGAAACTGTTCAAATATAACAACATAAAGTACTGCATGACAGAAAAATATTTGTGTGGTTATGGGGCTTGTAAGCTAGATGGAATTTAGCCAGATATACCTAAATCTTACGAAACTAATTCAAGTGTATGCAAAAAATCATGTTGAAGGATTGATAAAAAGGCAAGTTAGTTAATACCTTGAACATCTAGTGAAAAAACAATTGATTTCAAATTGAAATCAAAACGTATATACAAACTTGTTGAAATGGACTGAAAAAAATGAGATACAATATGGGACACATTAATTAAAACAGGCCACGTGGATCTCAAAGTTTTTTATTGATCACCCTAATAAGACATGCCATGAAAGCAATTACAAAAACTAAAACGATCATTATCAATTTTAACCTAGTACGCGTTTTATCTATGCTCCATCAGGTCAAAGCTTCCATTTCAACTGAAAGAGCAAACATTCTTCATAGAGAAAGTTTCATAAACTACAACACACAAGAAAGCTACAGTCGATAATCCACTGACCTGGAAACAAAAGACATGGTCAGCAGGTATAGAAGCTGCTGATGAGAAAGCATGGGAAGATAGTTCATGGCAGCTCTACGGACTGCAGCTTCCTTAGCTACTTTAAGCCATTGTGGAGTTCCAAAGTTGGCAGCTTCCCCACAGTTAAAACCTATCAAAATCCACACAAAAAAATAATTTAAATAAAAGAAAAGTGATCTCAAGGAAGAGAGGATAAAACAAGGCAATAAAGCATACCATGGCTGAATCCTACATGGTAGGCCCTTGGAAAAGTCACAACAAATTCACCAGGATTCTGTACTAACCTGCAGAAAAAACAATTACAGTCAGTAGAACCACCAAATCCCGAGATCAAGACCACGTCTAAATCCAAGTTTTCATGAAAAATCAATGGAATGACCCACCTACAACAAGGAATGCCTGAGGAAATAATTGCTTCAGGAGACAGAAGGGTTGTCTTCTCACCCAACAGACTCAGGGCAGCTAGAAAAAGAAACCAGAATTTTAAGTTACAAAAAAACATATAGGAGTTAATGCCTAACAATTCCAGATTCAAACAAACCATTTCATTGTAACAGAGTTGATACAAGTTGCCAGACTAACAAATATGCCTTTCACCATAGTTACTAGAACTTGCCAAATCTGAGAAAATACAACTGAACCAGCTTTTGGTTTGTTTTAACTGTAAAACTAGAAGAAAAAAGAATGCAGCTGCAAGATACAAATTAGTTAATCACAAAAATTCTTTGCAACCTGATTCAGGCCTCGTTTATCATCAATTCTGGTACACATTTAGACAGTTGGCCTTAACAGGTCTGGCAGGTCCAATTTGGCATAAACAGCTAATCGTTCTTACATCTCATACCTCTTTGTGGGTTAGATTTATTTCCATTGTTTAGAAGTCCACAACCATGAACTTAAGAGTCACGATTAGTATACCGTTAAAAAGGAAACCAGGCAGCATAACACCAATTGGAGAAGCTACATTGGACCTGGATAACAATAGGTGGAAATTTGAGAGAATGATGGACTAACAGATTGGAGAAGTTTCTAACAGTGAAATATCTCTGGTTGCAAATAAACATGCAAAATGGCATCAAATAGCAGGACATAATCATTGACGAGATATATCTCCAACGCAACTACTTTTCTGGAAGTCCAGTTATTTGCTATGATTTTGGCAATAAAATGGCCAGGCAGAAAGAGAGATCAAGTGAATAAAATGCACAAGGAAGAGGACTTTCATAAGAAAATGCATAATCTCAAGGAAGTTGTGACAAAGGATTTGTATCAGTCATAATAAATAACATGTCAGAAATCAATACATACCTAGTCGATCAATATTGCCACCATAAGCCTTAGTGCGTATAACTTCCTCAAAAGCAAATACATAATCTCCAGGGACAGCATACCAAGTCTTTGGAGAACCAATATGTAGAAAATTCATGCTGTGAAGCTCATGATCCTCAACATGCCAAGCAAACCAACTAAACAACATGCCAATATAGACCATAGGAGAAGTAACACCTGGGATATCATCTGGCATAAAACGAGTAAGTGAGCCAGGTGAGCGAGCAATCACTTGCAGATTCCAAGGGCTATTTGAAAGCTTCCAGCCTGCAGTACCTTCCATATCATTAGATGCAGCTACACTCTTTTGCTTAGAAGACTTCAAACTATCCTCTGCAGAAGGAGTTGCGGATGCCATAGATGACCTCGGTGTCATCTTCAAACACATGCTTGGCTCATTCTTAACAGTAACATCATCATTATGGGAATTCTTTACACCATCCATATCATTTTCCCGGCAAACAGGGATTTCTCTACTCCGGCGATAAGACTGATACGATGCCCTCTTCCTCCTCCGTCTTTGAAAATATCGAAAGTGACCTTCGGGTTCCCCAAATCCTGAACCAGGCACATCATTTGCATATTCCACATAGATAGGCTTCTCGGAAGCTGCCTTCCAAAACAATGCCTCCACAGCCAATGGATTAACCTCCTTAATCATACCCAACAAACTCCTCGCAAAAGCCTTAGACTTCGACTCAAACTGTTCCAACGTATAAACCTCACCACTTTGCCAAACTTGCTGATGAACACCCGATTGGGGATTCTCCTTATCCACCCCTTTTGCTTTCTTCGCACTTTGCCCTAACTCCTGCTGCCTAGTAGTAAACACCGCCCTATTCTCCCCATCATTACCACCATCCCTTAAAACACCATTCGACAAGTCCACATCATCACCCAATTCCGGACACTTAGACAGCGCCTTATTCAAGTTACTGAAAACATATCTTTTCGAAGGTTTAGGCAATGGAGGTATGATCTTACAAATCCCAAAAGCACTAGCTTCCTTCTCAATTTTCGATATGTAAGCAATTGGGTCTGCAAATTCAGTATCAGTTGGCCTAAACTCAGGTGCTAAAGGCAACCCTTTTAACCATTCGGGTATTTCCACGTTACCCATTTCAACAAATTATTCACATTAACACCAATTACAAAAGCACAACAAAATCACCATTGCTACACCATATCATGCTCAAGAATGTAAGTCTTCACTGCCATTCAAGCTAAAAAACCCATATTTTGAAAACCCCAGTTCAAAGATTCTAGCTTTGTGAAGTTGTTTCATGGGTTCAGTGTTTCATTGTGATTAAGCTACATTAACTGGAAAAAATAAGCAAAAGTAACATAAATGTAAGCCAAACAAAAACAGAACCTGGTAAAAGCAAGAGACTTTCTTTTGATTTTGCCCTAATCAAAACCACAAGGCTAGAGAGCGAGAGAGAGAGTGGCAGAGGGGGAGAGAGAGGAAGAGAGAGATTGGGGGGTCCGAGCAGGTTAAGAGGGGCATTTTCTAATCCGGCGCAAGGTAGCGTTTTAAAGCGTGGGTTTGTCAACGTGTCAAAGGGAAATAATGCGCACGGGTGGAGCTCCTGTCTGTTCACTGTACGATTTCAGTTGAGGGCCCATTTTTTAGCGCGAAATATGGGGTGTGTTGTGTACCTAAAAGCGCAATTTAGCAGTAGGCGGTGATAAAAATATAGAAAG
>Ga0325411_1008451_pt1 | contig 11139 bp, 6 predicted proteins | sample PopdelMetagenome_13_FD_206181 | JGI IMG/M metagenome (GOLD analysis project Ga0325411, IMG submission 206181) | Populus deltoides microbial communities from Bellville, Georgia, United States - Xylem-PdIQD-R4 | ecosystem: Host-associated > Plants > Phyllosphere > Stem > Wood/Secondary xylem...
TTAATAGGTCAACTAGTAGACCACATAAAGTAAAACAATCGATCAGTTACATTGACAATGGCAATCTAAAATCCAAGTTTGACAAATCAAAAGCTAAATGTTATAATTGTCAAAAGATAAGTCATTATGATAGGGATTGCTGGAGTCCAACTGAGAGAATTGATAAAAATGCAAATCTAGTGATATAAGAGAAGAAGGAAGCCACCAATTACTAGTACATGATACGAGAATACAAGATAAAGAGAACATCTAACTTTTAGACAATGAAGCCAGTAACCACATGTCTGGAGACTAAGATAATTTCATGGAGTTTGATGAAGCAATTAGAGATAATGTCACATTTACAGATCATTAAAAATTTTTCATCAAAGGAAAATATATAATTTTGATTAAATTGGAAGATGGAATTCATCGATTTATTGGTAATGTCTATTATAAACCAACGGTGAAAAGCAACATATTGAGTTTGGAACAATTACTGGAAAAGAGGTATGAGATTAAGTTGAAAGATCATACTTTAACATTACTTGACACTAAAGGAGTTATGATTGCAAAGGTAGTCATGATAAATAATAGAATGTTCTTGCTAAATATAGAGATAGATATGTTTACATGCATGTGTGAAGGATGAGATTGGGCTTTGGCATATGAGACTTGGGCATGCAAACTTTGATAGCTTGAAGATGATGGTACGAAAGAAGATGTTGAAGGTTCTACCATCCATTATACATTTAAATCAGCTGTGTGAAAGATGTTTAGTGGGCAAGCAATTTTGCAAGAGCTTTTTGAATGAATCTATATTAAGAGCAAGTCAAAACTTATAAGAAATACATGACAATGTTTGTGGATCTATCAAACCATGTTTGTTAGATAAAAATCTGTATTTTCTATTTTTTATTGATGATTATAGTAGAAAAACTTGGGTATACTTTTTTTTAAAAAAAACATCTAATGTGTTTAGTTGTTTTAAGAAGTTTAAAATATTATTTCAAAAAAAAGGTTATTATATAAAATCACTTAGGATGAATAGGAGTGAATTTTGTTATAATGATTTTAATGAGTTTTGTGAAGATCATGGTAAAAATAAACTCCTAATAGTGGCTAGATCCCCATAACAAAATGGAATGGTAGAGAGAAAAAATAAAAGCATCCTTTACATGGCAAAAAACATGCATAAAACCAAGAATATGCCTAAAGAGTTTTGGGCTGAAATTGTAAATTGTGTTATCTATTTGTCAAATAGATGTCCTATTAAATGCTTAAATAGCATGACTCCATAAGAATCATGGAGTAGAAGAAAGCCAAGTGTCTCTCATTTGAAAGTTTTTGGGAGCATTGGCTATATACATGTAGATGATCAAGTAAGGATCAAGCTGAATGACAAGAGCAAAAAGATGATCTTTGTGGGATATGATTAAAAGTCCAAATAACACAAGCTTTACAACTCTAAAGAAGAAAAGATGGTAATTAGTAGAGATATTAAGTTCAATGAAGAAGGAGCATAAGATTGGAAGGTAAATGATGGTTGGAAATATAACTTCTTACCAATTCTTGAAGAAAAAAAATGAAAGATATGAAGATCATTAAGAACCTATAGTCACACCTCTATAAACACTAATGAGCTCAATTTCTCCTTTTTTATTTTTTAATGGAAGCTCAAGTAGTGGCACTCTATCAAGAAAGATGGGGAATCTTGATGACTTATATGAGATAACTAATTCAATTGATAATGATGTAATACTATATTGTTATCTTGCTACATGTGATCCTATAGTGCTTGGAGAAATAATAAAGGATGCAAAATGAAAATTTGTTATTGATGAGGAGATTGCATCAATTTAGAAGATGACACATGAAGATTGGTTCCTAAACTAAATAGAAAGAAGTCAATAGGTGTCAAGTCGATCTACAAAGAAAATAAGAATGTCAAAGAAAAGGTAGAGACATACAAGGCAAGGTTAATGGAAAAAGACTATAGTCAAAAGCTTTGGATTGACTATGATAAGATTTTTGCTCATGTTGCTAGATTGAAGACAATTCAATTAATCATTGTCACCCCTAGTCAACATAGATGGAGAATCTATCAAATTGATGTTAAATCATCATTTCTTAATTGTTTTCTTGAGGAGAAGGTCTATATTGAATAACCTATAAGATATGAAGTGAAGGAACATGAAGACAAGGTATTAAAATTAAATGAAGTCTTGTATGAATTGAAGTAAGCCCCAAGGACTTGGTATAGTCACATTTATGATTATTTCTTAAAGAATTGATTTGTTAAATGTCCCTATGAATATGTTATCTATGTAAAGATCAAAAAGAGTGGTGATACTTTTATTAGTAAAGAATCCAGTATTTCATGATAGAATTAAGCATATTGACACAATATTTCATTACTTATGAGATTGCATTACAAACAAGAAAGTTGAAGTCAAGTATGTGAAGACACAAGATCAAGTTACAAATATATTCACAAAACCACTTAAATATAATGTTTTTATCGATGAGAGATGTTTTTGGAATTATGAAGAAATCAAGTTTAAGGAGGGTGTTGAAAGTAAACTAAATTTCAGTTCTGAAAAACATAGGAACCGATCTATTGGTTAGGAACTGGTTAGCTAGTTCAGTCGACAGAATACAATTCATGTTCAGATTAGAATTTTCTTATATTAGTTTAATGCATTGATTATCTAGAACTTTATACCTATAAAAAAACTTGTAATTCAATATTTTTTAAAAGTATAAAAGAAAAAGAATAGCTAATAGAATTTAGAGAGAAGTACATAATAAAAGTATACCTTTATCTCAATCTTTTTTTATTCTTGAATTTTTTTACTTTGTATTATTGTTTTTTTATCTTTTACAGCAACTATCCTTCTTCCAACAAAACACATCCCCTTAGCTAGTAAAAACTAGGATTGCCACTCAAGTATTTATCTATAAGATCTTTAGAAAATATCAAAGACTTAATCTCCTTTAAAGCTATAATTTTTCTACTATACAGAAAAGTCTCTACCAAGTTTTAATATACAAGAGATTAAAAAACATAACAATAACAAGGCTTGATTCAACAAATATGTAATAATCGAATTGAACTCATCAGTATAAGATTGAAGTTGAAGCAACAAAGATCGCAGAAATGAGTGATTCAATGAGTCGAATAAGTTGTTAATCTCATTTCTAGCTTGCGCGGACCTCAGTAAGTATGATACTGATTGCCCATATCCGCTGCCGAAAGTGCTGAGGGCACTTACCGGAGATTGGATTCCATACAATTTAATATGCTTCCTCCTTATAAGATAGCTTTGAAATTGGAAAACTTCAAGTTATTGCATTCAGAACTTTCAATAGCTCTTCGTGGATATTCTTGATTGTGCCATTTGATACCATTCCTTGCACATAACATGAGCAAACGAACTTGGAAAGGTTAGTTTTTTTGTACTAGTGTGCTATTAGTTGACATTCAATGATTAGAAATAATAAGAGCTCTCTCATAATGCTCCTTTTGTCTCTCAAATTCTCAGTGGGTGATGTTCAGACAAATTAGTGTCAAGAACAATGCTTACACATGATTACTGGACAATTATTAGGCCATTCCTATTATTGAAGACATTGAGTGAACTGAGTCCATGACTTGTGGACTAATTGTGATCGAGTTTCTTGAGCAAGCTGGCTAACTTTTTTACAGTAAAAAGAAAAAAGAAAAAAGTGAATTCCAGGTGGGATTTTTGTTGTGTAATGGCCATGATAGTGACTAAACCTTTTGGTGTTAGATAGGCTCGCCCCTCTAGGGTGTGGCCCACCCTTGGAATGGTCTGCATCCATTATAAGTTGTATGGTGTTGAATTATCATACATGAAATTAATTGTCTTGTTTGGCTTCAGAGGTGTTTGCTGTACTGGGTGAGAATTAGACTCTAAGACTTCGTATATATGCAAAACATTCTTGATACTCGAACTCTATGCATGAACATATTAGTGGCTGTTGCTATTTGTACTGATTACACTTGAGTATTTGCTTACTTCTCTATAAGAAACTAAGAAACCACCGATGATCAATGAAATAATATGAACTATTTGATCCTTCATGTACGTACTTATCTCATGACTGCAGAGTTTAGTAAGAATATGTAGAAACTGAGTTTGACCTCTGCAAAGAGGATGAAGAATTTAGGAACTCGATGCAATCTTCCATAGCTTCAGCTCGTTGAGAGTCTACTGCCTCAGCAAGTGATCTTGATCTTGGCAAACTTGATGAAGTGACATTATGTGAAGACTCCTTTCTCATGGACACAGAACGTAGAACTCTTGCTACCTGAGCACTGAGACTCCTTAGTAGTCTTGCTGGTGAAAATTTTGAGGTTCTAGGAAGCCTATAAGTGAGAGTTCCAGCTATCTTCTTCCTGTTTCCACCTACTCTTGTTCCACTTCCATGTTTAAGAAAGATTGTTGGCTTATCATTGACATCGGGACTGAAACTCACTCGCTTGCTTGCTTTACGTGACATTTAGAACTGGGAGTGGAGTTCCAAAGCGGAAAGTACGTACCCTTCTTGTTTGAAATATAGAGAGAGGGCAGTGCGCGCACACAGAGAGAGCGAGAGAGAGAGAGAGTTGTGAACAAGAAGGGCCAGTTGGTAAGGTTGTGGGGGGGTATTTATTGATGAAAATTGTGACATAAAGAGAAGGGAAAAGAAGATACTGCGGATAAAGGTAAAATTAAATACTGGATTGGGGCTTCTCATCGAAATGAGGAATAGACACAGTAGTATTTGTGAAAATAAATGCATTTTCAAAGAGGTTGGCTGATTGTGAAAGACAAAGGACCTAGCAAGCAGCCGTTTGGTTCAACTTCACCTCTTTGTTTAGGGAATACGTATAGACATGCATTAACCATGCACATGGCATATATATTGACCGTATTCTACATCTTGTACATACCCATCCACAATATCCTCCTCACTCATGCCTCATGATTATAACTTAGGATGCTCTCTTTCAATTATTGAAAATGGAGAAAGCAGAATATGAATCGGATTCATGTGAATCAAAACTGTACAATTACTGGGGTATATCGGACTTTAGTATTGTACTTCTAGCTCATTAGAATCATCAATCCTTAATATATTATTGATCTGGTTTGTATGAACTAAACCTATGTAATAATCTTTATTGAATTACGGTTGTTATTTGAAATCACATATTTTAAGCATGGTTCTCGCATGTACGAATATACTTTTTATTTAACAGCCAACGGTAAGAATCCCAGAACACCATGACAGGCATGGTACAATGTTTCTATCAGTTGGCTAAATAATTAAAGCCTGAGCATTTCAGTGTTTTACCCGTTTTACGCTAGTATGAACAATAACCAGATTGCGTGCATACAAGAATTCAACAGAATCGAGGAGGAGGAGGAGGAGGAGGAGGTTTGGTCAAAAGAAAGAGGAGCAGGTGGAGCCTTTAATAGGGTAAGGGCGAGAGAGATGAGGTAAATAAAGAAAAACAAGAATAGAATAGGGCACAAAGAGGGACAGAATTTGATACTCTTCTCGTCAGCGTTTCTTTTTAGGTTTTCTGAAGGCCCTACCAACCCTTTGCTTTTGGTGGCCATCCTGGTTCTACAAGGATGAAAAAAAAATTCTACTAATGATGGCCCCCATTTTAGAGGGAATCTATTTGAATATGGAAGTGTGGGCTTGGCGTGAATATTATCGAACTCTTCTTTTTCTTTCCTTCTTTAATTTTTGTCACTTTGACAGAAGAAAATTCCTGTTGAACAAATCTGTTTGGTGGAAATTTTTTTTTTGTTCTTGGAGCTTAAAGGTCCCAGTTTTATGTCCTGTTTTTCTCTCACTTGAGATGGTCTCTCATGGAGCTATTAATTAACGGACCATTTTTTATTTTATTCTTTTGAAACTAACCATCGGATCTTAAAGACAGAAGAGGAAACAGCCAGCTTGAGAGCACATGGCTAAGGCATTTATTGACAGACACAAACTCAAAACATTTGGTGGAAGTAAGAAATTAAGAATGGTGCTCGATTCCGTCCATCTTAGCATTTTGAATAAATAAATAATAATTCAATGCCTATGTTTCTAGTGATATAGCAACTTAGTCCTGGTTTAATTTGCATGGAAGCCACAACTTAATCCCTTGACTGTCTGTCTCTTATCGCAAACTTATTAAAAGCTTCGTTGATTTCTTAGAAAATGGCCAGACTGCTCCTTGAATTTATTTCAATTAATTCACGAAACAACTATAAGAGATTTAAAGTAAAAGCTGTTCTACTTTTTTTCTTTTTGATTTAATTTTTTTGTCAACTAATTTCATAAGATAAAATTTTAAATTGTAGTAGAAATACAATATTATAAGAGAGGACTACAATGTAAAATATAGACAATTGTGTCGCTAATCTTAGATGTTTAAAATTTTTATTTTGATCCAAAAACTCATTTTGTTCACTTTTCGGTCTATAGAGTTGAGAGAATACAAGAAACTCATTGGAAAACGATAAAAGAGAAAGAACTTGTTAATTGACCATTATTCAACCATAAAAAATAAAAATCTTTATGTTAATAGGTTTTTTTTTCTTGAGAGAAGTTCATTAAAGGTGATTTTTCTCTCCAAACATGACGGGAAAGGTAAATTGGTTTCAGTTTTGATTTTTGAGATTTGGTTTTCTTTTGTGATATTAAGGTGTTTTAGAATTGTTGGTGGTTTATATAAGTTTTTATGGTGTTTTTAAGATATTTTTAAGGTGTTTTCGGATTAAATAGGTTGAAATTAGATTTTTAAGCCAAAACCCATCATTTTTCTAGTTATTAAAGTGGTGATCAGACTTTGGGCTATAGCCCAATAAAAGACTTGTTGCTTGCTTAATTAAAAAAAGAAGAAGATGATCTTAAGGGAAAAAAGAAGAAGCATGGGTGCAAGACTAGGCTTCCATGCCCACGCTCATGGTTTTTTTTAAAAGGCCTAAGCACGCTAGACCGCCTAGGTTAGCACGATTGATCCTTTTTTTTTCCTTTGATTTATTTTTTTTTGTTATATCATCCTTCAATATTAGGTTTTTATCGAATTTTTTTATTTCATCATTGATATTTGATTGATTATTATTTGATCCTTATAATTTGTTTCAGTTTGCTTTATATGAGGTTATCTCACTCTTAAAAAACTTCTCAATATTTGATTGGTGTTCAATTTTGTGAGTTAATTATTTTTGTTATCATATAATTAAGTAAAATAGTTCTAAAAAAAAGTTCATAAACTCGATGGAGTTCATGATCCAAGTTTTTAGTTAAGTTGTGAAGCTTGGGTCGATTCAATATATTGTCATCTCAATATTAAAAAATATCATCTTGAAAGTTTTTTTAAAGCCTAACAACACTTTTTATCAATCGTTCAGGCTGCATTTGTACCCGTCAATTCGACTAGATCATGTTGAGACAACTCTCACATGATTTAATTTTAAACTTTGGCTAGGCAAGAAGTCAAGTCGAGAGGTTTCAAGGTTGTTCTGCATGTTCGAGTTTAATAAAAATATCAGATAATTCTTTGCGGCTTGAAAAAAATTAATCCAACTCATAACGTAGCGCAAACTAGTAAATTAATATATAAATAAAAGGATATCTTGGAAAGAAAAACAACCAAATTTATGACAATTCAATATATTATTACGGGACACTTAACATACAAATTAAGTAATAAACAAAAATAAAAAAATAGTATAGAAAATTTCAAAAAAATATATATTAATTTTTTCTTAGTTGTTTGGACATAACCTAAATGGTGAGAAATTTTCACCCAAAAAATCCACCCCATACCCGATGTTGATCGAATCTAACCTATCTACTTGCACTCTTTTCTATTTGACTTTTTTTAGGTTTCCATAAGCGCTCCACCGCAAACTTTTCATAACACAACTTTTTTATGTATAGACAAGCTTTTTCTATGCAAAGTTCATAATATTTTCTAGATCAATAGCAAACCACCACTAATAATTTTTGTCAATAACATCCATGACACAACAATCATGGCATAACATATCAACTAAAAACCATTATGGTTAGCCAAACCAATATAGAACTAATGTTTTCACCAATAATACAATAGCATAACACATCAACTAAGAGCCATTATGGTTAGCCAAACCAGTATAGCACAAATGTTTTCACCAATAATACAATATCGTCTCCATGAAAAAAAATCTAAGGTCTAAGTGTATAAATACACCAACTACTAGGCAATTAACTAGGGCATAACTAATCTTACAATTTAGAAGCAATTTCTAGCAAGACAATCCTAAGTATATAAATACATCAACTACTAGGCAATCAACTAGTGCATAACCAATATCATCTCCATGAAAAAAATCTAAAGCCTGAGTGTATAAATACACCAGCTACTAGGCAATCAACTAGTGCATAACCAATCCTACAATTTAGAAGCAATTTCTAGCAAGATTATCCTAGCAAATATAAGCCAAATGCTTTAAAAGTCATCAAAATTCCATGAAATCCAAGTCAAACCATTGAAAGCCAGACAAAACCAGGTTAATTCTTATAATTTCTAGACCAAATACACACTCTTTAACCTTCACTTTGTTTTTAACTCTTAGTGTATATTTTTTTTCTCTCTACATGCACATGTTAATTTAAGTATTAAAGAACTTCTTGTTCTTTAAGAGATTTATTTTTTTAAGAGAATAACAACTATCAATCAAGTTCATCAACCCAACTATAAAAAACCTAATTTTTGTATAAAACATTTTCACCACTTCATTAATATCTTAGACTTTTTATATTATAAGCACTAACAAACTAACAAATTATTTCGTTGAAAACCTAAAGAGTGATCTACACATTAAGACAATATTAAAGTAAATTATTGTTTTTTTCTAGCATATCATGGAATATGAAAGACTTTTTAATAACTCTTAAAGAAATGGAGGGAGGCCTCATAGTTGTAAATTTCATTTCGAGCACCATTTCACTTTTCTTGTTTTGTATGAGATATCTCGGTATCAAAACATTTCAGAATTTTATTCAGGAGTCTTTTATATTAATAAATATAAAAAAAATTCAACATAATATTAATTTCATGATACATCATTTTCAACTTAAATATAAAGATAAATTAGTTTCAAATGATGAAATGTAAACAAAATATCAACAATTTAAAATTAAATTTCAAAGTTTAAAACATTCTCAAATGCTTAAAAAAATTAACATGCGTGTAACATAAACGAATTTTATGGAGAGAAAATATTAAAGGTTAAGTTGTAAGACTAAAAAATCATTGTCATGTTAGAAATAAAATAAATTCTTGCAATTTCTCATAAAACTTGCCCATATTTTATGTTCTCATTTATTATTAATTAGTTATAAAGGACACATATGAAACATAAATTATTTTTTGAGAAATATACATGATGCATATATAGAATAAATAAAAGAGAGAAGTTGTAAAAAAGAGTAAAAATAAATTTAGTGGCTATTTTTATTATTTTGTAAATTAATCCTTCCATTTTTAAAATCATAAATTAGTCCCTTAAACAAAGTTGATTCTTAATTTTATTTTGAAATTTCTAAATTATCCTTTTTAAATACATTTTTTTTTAAATTTTGAGTGTAGTATGTAAGATTAGAAAATTGGATTACAAATGAAAGATATTGGGAAAAAAAAAAACAATTCGATGAAACCCATTATAATGTAAATCTTGTCCTGGTTTGATTCAGAATACAACGGATGGAACATACTCATAATATCTTGGCCGGTATTTGGCTGAGATATTTGATTGAGATGGGCTGAGTAGATGAAATTTATTCTACTATTTTTTTGAGGGGATACAATATATTAACAAAAACCTAAAGGAGATCAACAAAACATTGTAGCTTGTGAGAAGAATCAATGTGAGTTCGTAATGTGATTCCTCTTTTTTTTTATCTTTTAATTATTTTTGTTATCTTTTAATATTATATTGATTTAAAATTGTTCTTGGTGATTTTGTTTATGGATGTGTATGGGTATCTCATGATGTTGGAGGAATCTCTTTTCACCCAGTTTTGCAAAATAAAAATTAATTTTATTAATTTAAAAGAACTAGAATTCGAGGATCGAATTTAAAGTTTAGACAAATATTTAGTCCTTTTTTTTTGCTAATATTAGAGGCTAATTTTCACAGTCCAAGAAATTATTTGTATTTTGTTTTTGGTCACTGAACTTTTTTTTAAAAAAAAAATGATCCATTCACATGACTTTATTTTGGGTTTGACTTTGTAATTTGTTTCGGTTGCCTATATATGAGGTTTGTACAATGTTGAGGAAGAATTTTGACACTTAATTGATTTTTATTTTGGTAAAATAAACTAAAATTATATTGATATAAACTAATTAAGGGACTAAAATTAAAACTAAAACATATATAATAGACTAGGGTGGATAGATAGGTTAACTTGGCTAGCACGTGGGTCACACACACCTGCGTATGGAGAAAGCCCGTAATATTCAAACAGCATGCATGACTTTCTCTGATGGCCAAACACACTTGTTCGCAATTGCTTTCGAAGCAATGTGTCGAGGTTTGTCATGTGAGGCAGTGTACGAGGGTTAAGGATCAACAATGATACGTCGGTGATAATTTTTCTTCTCTACCCTTTTTTTCTCTCCCCTCTCTTTAAGATTCATGTTCGTTCAATTAAAATTGAAAAATGTCCTATCAATTTCTTTTAATGTCAAATTTAGCATTCATTTTTTTAATTTTTATTTCTTGTTTTGGGTCATTTTTAAAAAAAATTTTTTCAATATCGATCGCCCTTTATATTAGGTTGATTAGGGATTGAATTATGTAAATTTCCTTTAGGTTATCCTGATTTTATAATAGGAGTCATGAGTTTAAAAATTAATTCCAGTTGACATATCTATCTTTAATTTAGATCTTTTATTTTTTTATTTTAAACATGCTAATAGTTTCAACTACTCTGAATTGACAATTATCTCATGGAGGAGCATGTCGGTTGGCGCGCGCGGCTTGCATATATGAAGTCTCTATTCAAGTCCCAATTCATAAATCACAACCAGCCATCTAACTGACTTACCGGACCTTGACTTTCCTAGCCAAACCCGACCCGACCCGACCC
>Ga0325411_1008454_pt1 | contig 11134 bp, 3 predicted proteins | sample PopdelMetagenome_13_FD_206181 | JGI IMG/M metagenome (GOLD analysis project Ga0325411, IMG submission 206181) | Populus deltoides microbial communities from Bellville, Georgia, United States - Xylem-PdIQD-R4 | ecosystem: Host-associated > Plants > Phyllosphere > Stem > Wood/Secondary xylem...
CAAGAGAGGGGGGGAGGTCTGAAAGCCAGTGAGCCTGTTAATCAAATGCCTCGTTGATTTTTTTAATTTATTAATTAATTTTCTTTATTTTATATTTTTGGGGACTGGAGGGAGACTTTTCATAACATAATACCTGGCAAAGTACTTTTGCACGTGCCAGATATCGTGTTATGAAAAATTGTTATCGTAATGACAACATAGTCCTGAAATGTTTTGGGAATTTCAATTTAGGCATGGGCTAAAAAGTTGGCACTTTCCATTCGTTTACGCAGCTATGGCTGCATTTTAAGTAAACCATAGATTTAAACCATTTGGTAAAGAAAAAAATAAGATTTGCCATTCATGGACCCTATTAATTACTACGTTTGCAATGCAAGGGGAGAAGAAGCAACTCCAAGCTGCTTTTTTCAAACTGTGTTACAGCATAATAACCAGAGGTGCGCAACTTTTTCTTTTTCTACACTTCCATGTCTCAACTGTCACGTGAAAAGTGGAGAAATGAAAGTGCAGAAGAAGAAGGCAAAGGAGAATAAGGGGCTAGGAAAAACAGGGAAAGAGTAGCTAGCTTTGTCATCCAACTCCAGCATGCAGACACGGAGGAACAGAACAAAGGAATAGCATGAGAGGAGGAGAAGTATAACAGAGGAATAGCTAAAAAAGTGCTCGACTTTCATCTTCATTCCCTCCCGCTTTGCTTTTATCAACATTACACTGTTCAAGTGAATTTTAATTCACTTGAAAAGTGTAGCAACACACATGAATTTATTACATGCGTGTTCCTTTGCCCAGCCGGGTCACTAGCTTAGGCTAGTGACCGGGCTGGGCTGGCTGGATTTAGCCCAGCCCATATGGGTCGGACCGGGTCCAATCCAAACCTAAATGCATTACCCCGGGTCCGTCCCAAACCTAAATGCATTGAACCGGATGAATTAATTCATGGGTTACTGTTATGTTTATAGTGTTTATTGAACCACATCTGACCAAAAAAAAATTATTTTTTTTAAATTGTGTTTTACTCGAAAAACTAGTGTTTAATATTATTTAATAACACTACATAAATTGGAAGGAGATCGCATGATGACGTAGCATTTGTGGAATTTGATCAATTCCAATTTTGTTTCTGATGATATTTTACCTGATTTTGTTGTACGCTCAAAAAAACTATGAAAATTGTAGTCCTTATTAGATGAATTTCATACGTAATGAAATTATAGATAAATTAATGGAACAATTAAAAATATTTGATATAAAATATAATTTATTTAATGATGTAATAGTGGTAGTTAAATCTACAATATTTAAATTAAAAATCATCAATATTAATATATATATATATATATATTAATTATTTTATAACCTCAATTTGAAAAGCATTTTTTTAACCAAACACATTAAACTACTTTTTGTTCAACCTTAATTTCAACCATAGTTTTAACCAAGCATATATTTTTCCAAACTAACCTCAACTAAAAGTACTTTTTATAAAATAATTTTTTTAAACCACAACCACAGCAGCTACCACAATACCAAACGCACTTGGACGATCTGTTCACTGGTTGGATTGACCAACATGTTGGCCGACTATGGCTTCACAGTTTTTCCAGTAGGTTCGCCGGTCCTGCTTCGTTAGGACCCAAAAAGTTAGGACGTGTTATAGCAAATTACTATTTACTAGAAGTAATTATTAACAAAAAGCTAACGTTGTTGATTTTACAAGACTAGTTTATTATTTATTTTAATAGTATAATTATTATATTACTTTTTTATCATTTTTTTTATCTTTATTTTATGGACAGGATGATTTTTTTCATAAAAATGTGAATCTTTTTTGAAAATTAAATGAGGTTATTTTAGTAATTGTGTTTATAAATACATAGTAAAATAACAAAGTTAGCTTTGGAATAAAATAATTCAATGTTTTGTGCTCAAGAGCAATATTATATTTTCATGTGTTGGTCGAATAATAGAATTACAACATTACCCATGTCATTCCATTTTTTTAGCCTTGCATTCAAGGGTTTTATAGTAATTTCCGCATAGTCTGCTTGTTATTGTTGATTGGTCTTGGGGGTATTTTTTGTTTTGTACAATTAAAAAAATCAAAAAGTGGTTGGCGTGTGCGGCTGACTCCGGTGGTTGTATTGGCGCTTCTGGCGCATCATTGGATTCATCTCGACATCCTCTTCCTCCATATATGGCACGTATATGGTGGTTCGATGTGATTTTGCTGGAAATGGCTTTTCTTTTTTTCTTTCTTCCTGGATTTGCATGTAGGCCATACAGAAAATCAAACCAACCCTTTAATTTATTTTTTCTTGTGATTCAGTCCATCTTCTCTTATTTGTAATTTTTTTTATTTGTATTGATTGTTTCTAATTGGATTTTATTTTTATTTCATCCAATGTTATTTGATTTTTGAAATTTTTTTTCAAATATCTTGCTCAGTCTTTGAATTACTATTTATTTTGTTTTGAATTGTTTTCTTAATTGATTTGTTTTTTTTACAATTTCACCACAACCATTTTTTTCAATTAATTTTTGTGTCAAATATGGTCATGCTTCTTTTAGTTGCTATTTTTAAATTATTTTTTTGATTGATTGGTTTTTTACAATTTCATCCTTAAATATTTAATTTTATTTTATTTTTATTTTGAATTTAGTTCTAATTTTTTTAAGTGTTTTTTTTTGTTTTGCATAGTTTTTTTTATTAATGTTTTTTCTCAATTTCATCCTATGCTATCAAATTTAGTCCTAATTATTTTCTTAATTTTTTAAGGATATTTTTTATTTTTTATTCAAATTTTATCTTTATTTGGTTTTTTCCTGTCAGATTTTAAGCCCATTTTTTTTGCTATTCTTTTTATTTTACAAGTTTTTTTATTAGTAGTTTTTCAATGATTCTATCATTTAAAATTAAATTAGATAACATTTAAGCTTTTCAATCGAACTCTGGTTCATGATCTAACAAGTTGTAGGGTTTTTAGATTAGATGAATTTTAGGAGGTTCGCCTGAGTTTGCTTTGTTTTTTCCTCTTTTTTTAAACTTTTTTTTTTTAAGTTTGACTCCTTTTGTTCATGTTTTCCTTCAATTAGGTTAGCATCGGGTTATTTGATAATCCATATAGGTTCGAGTGTGGTTCTTTCTATCTTTTTCTCATTGTTTTTTGGTTTATTTATTTATTATTATTGTGTTTTGTTTTTTTATATTATTTAAATTGCACTTTAACCAATGACGTTGGACTTGAATTTTTTTATGCCTGTCAATTTTTTTACATCAAAAAAAATATTGTTCCGTCCGCAGCGAAGCGCGGGCAGCATCTCTAGTTAATTACTAATTATTGTTACTTTGCTAATTGATATTTTTATGTTAATAATTAATTAATAAAAAAAACTAAGAAATATAGCTTTTAACTTTTTCATTATTGTACATTAGTCATGGTTCAAAAATTACCTCAGAGTCTTTTTTATAGTGTTCTATTATTTGTATGAGCAGTGAAGCATCTTAGTATGTTTTTTTAATTGTTTTATGATAGATCCAAATCGTAACTCAACCGGTTAACATGAGTGTCAAACAAGAGGTTATGAGTTTGAGCACTAGTAAGTGTGTTTAATTTCTTAATTGTGATAGACAATGTGTCATCATTCACTTTTTTTAAAAAAAATAAGTGTTGTTCGCCCCTTTAATAAAATAAAATAAAATAGGACCTGGTGTGCAGGCATGGCCTCGGGCGCCTAGTCTCCTAAGTGCGTGTAGGCAAGATGTTGGGCCTAACCCTTTGATGGCCTTTTATTTTATTTTATTTTATTTTGTCTTTTTTATGGTTTTTTTTATACTTCAAACAAAATTTACTAGATTCACTTACTCTTGAGTTTTGACATAGTTTTTAAATATTATTATAAATTTTTATTTGATTTTTAACAAAAAAAAATATTATATATTTGATCTAAAAATAATAATACTAGTAGTAAATTATTTATAAAATTTTATTGAAATTGGTTGTTTATTATTAAAATATTTAAATAGATTTAGAACATAATTTTATCACATCTATGATTTTTTAAGCTTTCAATCGCATAAATATGGACATAATATTTTGATATATTTTTTTATGCTTGTTTTAACAATCATAATTTTTTTTTAAGAAATAGAAACAATTATCTAGTTAAAAATATTGCATTGGCTAAAATTAACAAGAGATATAATGATGAGAAAATTTATATTTATGGAAAAAAAAATCAAAACGATTGTATTTTTAAGTTTAATAATAATACCAAAAAAAATTATTGAGACCTGGAAATTTTTTATACATTTCAAGAAAATTAGGTCCCCTACAGTGTAATATTGCCATACAAACTAGTATTATGCTAATTGTTGAAGGTGATGAAATTTTATCTAGAAAAGACATATGAAACACAATTATGTATCAATTTCTAACATTTGTTCTCTTAGTAGCTGTATATTTTGACATAGAAATTAAGATTTTTTAATTGATGTTGGGTTCAATAACTAATTTTGTTTGGTTTTGAAAACTTATTTGAATAGTTTATTCTTCAAGTATGAATTAGCTTGGGTAATCAACCTATTTTAGAATAATTTATTTAGCTTATTTCATAATTGAGTTGGTTATTAAGTGATGAAACACTAATTTTAGAATATTTTTTTGATATTTTCATCATTGTTTTTACTTTATTAGATTGAAATGAACTTCAGTGAAAATTGATTTTTATTTTTTATTTTAAGTTTGGTGTTTAATTTTCCTTTGCCTTCTACATATTTATTTAGTGATTGTTTTGATTGTTATGGTTAATTCACTTTCTTATGATATAGTTCTTTTTATTTTGATGTTACAAGTGGGTTTCTCTTATAAAAGTTTGTTGATATTATATCCTACAATTTTATTTAATAATTTTTTCTTATATTAGTTTGCTCTCTTTTATATTTTTATGGTTAATTTTGTTTATGCAAGGGGTTAAAATCTGATTTTTGTTGTCATAAATTCTATTTTCTCATGCATTTGTGAATCAACTTTTTTTCTTACACTTTCATTTAGCTTCTTTTAAAATTTATATTTCATCTTAAGGTTTAGTTGATTAAATCAATTTTTTTATTAATATTTTTTTTGTCTTTTGTTTTAATTTTCTTTTCCTCAATCATTGGCAAGGAAAAAAAAATGAAGATGCAACCATAAAAGCTTTATGATTGACGTAATGTCAATAATGAAAGGAAGTTTCTCAATATCCTTGTTATAATATTTATATCAAATATAGTAAGTTGGTTCTTTTGCACCAACCAACATTAATGTGTTTATTATTTAACAAGATTTTAATACAATATTGTAATTTTTATAGTTCAGCAAAATTTCAAACTCTTTTTTCTTAGTTAGTTGCATACAATTCTTAATTGAATGGCAATGTAAGTAAAATGCAATCATCACATATCATTTATCATCTAATGAGTGGAATTGATTAGGTTCTTGTCTTCTTTTTTTTCTTGGTTTTGTCTTTAGTATTTGTTTTAGCTACTATTGTAATGTTTGCCAAAAGCTCACTTTATTTTCTAATAGTTCATGTGATATTTTTTTATATTTGAATCGTGAAATTTTAAGTAAATGGTGGAGAAATTATAGGCAAGTGATCTTACAAATACCAATTAAAAGGTGAAAGATATAAAAAAATATCTTGATTCATTGTTGTTAGTGCCATGTTTTGCTTTTTTAGCTTTTCTTATTTTTCTTCACTTCAATCCAACAATTTCTTGCCACGTTTGTATTTTGCTTTGAAGATGAGTTGTTGAAAACCCTAGTAAAAAAAAGAGGTAAATCAAAGTTATTGAAAGTAGACTGAAATGGAAAACTGCTATAATTGGGATAAAAAACCCTTAGTAATTTACTTGAATTTTAGACGGAATAAAGAATTAAAATCAGTATATGGAGTGTTAACCAATGATAAATCACGTAAATTTCATGATCGAGTAAGGTAATTACTTTAAAAGGGATAATTTTTATAAATTTAGGGTAAAAATATTTCGAAAAATATTTTGGAATTTCTAAATGAATTGACGAATGATATAAGGGTAACGGTAACTGCCGATACCAGTCCCGCGTCTAATCGCGTAGTTTGTGACCGAAAAGGGAAAAACATAATGAAAAGATTATATCATTATTAGGGATGAAATTCCATCAATGAATAAGTTGAAAATCTTGATGATTAAGTAAATAAAACAATGAAAAAATTGGAATTTAGCGTAGAATAATTTCTTGTTGTCCAGTTTTATGCTATCAAGGATAAATTTCAATTTGATCATTATATTGTGCTGGAGTTTTACGAGTAGACTCTTGGTATGTAGTTCTATCTTAGGTAAACAAATTTAAATCAATTAGAGTTTAGAAAGGTTGTACAGATTTATCAATGGTTAGGATACAATACCTGAAATGAATGGAGGGATGTTGTGGTCATTTAAAAAACAAAGAGAGAGAGAGAGAGAGAGAGAGAGAGAGAGAGAGAGAGAGATGTCAACTCTCCTAAATTAAAAAGGGAGGCTGGCAGTAGCAAAAAGAATATCTTCTCATCTCTCTCTTCATTCCTTAAAATTCCATGGAAGATGATGAAAAAAATTGATGTTCTTGTGGTGGGAGTGAGAGATTAAAACCTCAAACACCCAACACTGGGCCTATAAATCATCTAGAGAGAAAGAGTGTTAGTGAGTGGAGAAATGGAAGGAAATGAAGATTTGAGGTGGGTAATTTAGGTTGGAGGTGGGAAATAGGCATCAAAACAATGATCGAAGTGTGCTCAAGTCATCTGATTCACTTTAAATTTAATCAAGTAAGTTTTAGCAAATAAATTTCAAAATATGCAGTTTAGGGTTCTTGAATGATTTTGAAGAAATTAGAAATTGTTTATGAAATCATGAAATTTAGATAAAATACCTTAATAATCATATAAAATCACTTGTTATTGAAGTATAAAACTTGATGAATTAAGAGCCTTAGCTGATCAGGTGAAGATAAATTAGGAGGATGAGTTTAAATAGGTAATGCTTATCATTATGTATATTTATGGATTGTAACATGATTCATGTTATTATTAGAATGGAATTAAACATCTAAATTGAATACAATTGAATGGTGTGTGTATTGTGCTTAAGGGATGTTGTGATCATGTGGTTACAATGTTAAAATTTAGCATGATTGGGTTGTGATTTATGAAGTATATAATTGATGACTAATTAAAGGTATTTGAGACAAATCATAAAAAAAACTTGATATTTATTTGTGTGTAAGGCGATTATATTGGGATGAAAATGAGAAATCATGGAGCCAAGTAAATGTTTACTTATTTATAGGTAGTTAGCATGTGTTAATGTATTGATGATGATTGAAATAAATTTAAGTATCGTATCTAGTTGTAGTTGAATCTCTAATGTATTGTGAATTAAGATTTTATGATGAATTGATGGGATAAGTGATTTGTGGTTATGTTGTAGCTTATGAAATGTATAATAAAAGATGATGAGGTGTTGTGTGATGAAAATCAAAATAAATAAATATGAAAAAATAAGGCCCTTAGGGCCGGCCATGTATGTTGTTTAATGAAGTTGGAAGAAAACCTATGGGATGGGTCTGTGTAGTTCGACTGTGAATGGTTGAAATAGGAAAAACTTGGGTTCTTGTAAAACAATTGAATTAATTATATTATATGATAATGTTTTAAACTTAAAGATAAATCTGTGATCGAAAAGTAAATAAATCATTTTTGTAACTCATTGGAATTGTGTTGAAAAGTCATGTTGGATTGTTGTAAAACATGTATTATTTGGAAATGGATTAAAAGAAGAAGAATTGATGTATAAAAATAAGGGGAAACTCAAAAGAATCGGCATGGTTAAAACTCAAACTTAATAATGGAATGATTCAACACATGTGTTTAGAAAGATGAATATGTTAAAAATAAAAATCTTAAAGATGTTATGTATGTGTGTGTAGATACACACACATACGTGTTAATGGAGTTTATAACATGTATAAAGTGAAGGAATTGAGAAGGTCCTTAATAATTAGTGTTAGATTAAAATAATTAGTAGATAATAACAAAGTACTAAGAAAAGAATTTTATGACAATGTAATTTTAAAGGAGTGATTATGAAAATGTTACTTAGACTTAGGTTAGCAAACTTGAATTTGATAGGTTGTGTTCCAAAACAATATTTATTTTGGAAGTAAAAATGTGATGAAAGATTTCATGATTTCATTATAAGAAATGCAAGAAATTGACTAAGCTATATTAAAATCTTCATTATTAAAAAAGTGTATAAGAGTTAACAATGAAAGAAAATTGTTGAAAATACATAGGAAAGAGTTGTACACATGTATTTATATTTTGTGGCGTGTGTGTATATATATGTGTGCGCGCGCTAATGTATGATTGAAAGTGAAAATATACACGAGCTATAATTTGAAGAACTATCATGTAAGTATGTTAAAGGATATTAATGTGAATAAGCTAACTGTGTAATAACTAGGATGTGAAGGATATTAAATTTGATACCTTTTTTTTTTAATCGGGAAGGGCAATCCGAGCTGGATCGTTTGCGGTTGGAGGAGCAGGTAGATATTTGACACCTTATTCTAACTTGAATTTTAAAAAATAAAAAAAAAATCATTTTAATGTATTTTAGTACGAAAATATTTTGAAAAATAACCGCAATTACATTCTCAAAGAGATAGTTAAGGATGTTTAGGCATAAGAAAGGTATCCGAATGTATCTATGATTTTAGGATAGAACATGAAAACATAAGAATTTTAGGGCTTTAAATAAGAATATGTTAAAGTATAAAATATTAAAAATGAGACAAATGTTTGGGAAGCAGGAGGCTATGACTATAAATTGAAAGGTGGCATGACTTAGAGGGTGCTTGGCAATGTAGTAGCGGTTGCTTTTCAAATAATTTTTTGTGCCGAAATGCATGCCAATGATTTTTTTTATTTTTAAAAAATTATTTTCGACATCAGCATATCAAAACGATCCAAAACGTACAAATCATATTAAATTTTAATAAAAAAAAATTTAATTTTTTGGGAACGCGGTGCAAACCGCGTTCCCAAACATGTTCTTAATATGTTATAAACCAAACAACCGTGGAAATTAGTCATGATTGTAGGATAAAATATAATATACATAAAACGTGTTATGAAAGAAAATAAACACGTGGTCTAAATGTGTTATGAAAATGAATTGTGGAACATATTTCATTTTCCGTGAAGGAGTTAATAAAAAATAAAGTGATGCTCTCATGAAGTTTGATTGTAGGTGTTTAATAGTATGGTAGCGGTTGGTTTTCAAATAATTTTTCATGCTGAAATGCATGCTAATGATTTTTTTATTTTTTAAAAATTATTTTTAACATTAACACATTAAAATAATCCAAAAAATACAAACCATATTAAATTTTAACAAAAAAAATTTAAATTTTTTTGGAAACGCGGTTTTACAGCCTTCCCAAACGCATTTATGTAAACATAAATGTGTTGTGATGTTTGGTGAACAAGAGAATTCTTTTACTATATTCATAGGTGTATGATTGGGATTATTGGAACTAAAATCATTTGAAAATTTTTATCGAAATTGAATGGATTTGTAGATTTATTTTATTAATAAAATCCTAAAATAGCTTTACATAAAAAAACAAACACCTTCAGGATCCATATTAACATCTTGAATATTGGAGTTAATTAATAATTAATGGTTTTAATGTACATGATGCACAATAAAAATTTGAAATAATTAATTAGTAAATCTAAATTAGGTTAATAATATGATTACTTGGTTAGTTGACGATTTTTTCACTTGCATCCTATTTTTCATATAATTTTAAGTGCAATTCTTCTTTTAACAATTAGTTTTGGCTACGTGTCATATCATACGTGAGATTTAAATATGGTTGTTAATAATTACTATAGAAGTGCACGTTAATAAAAAATAAAAAATATATTATTTTAATATTTTTTTTAAAAAAATATTTTAAAAAATAATTATTAATTCAATGTTAACCAAACAATTAAAACTATAAAGACTATATTATATTGAATTTTATTTATTTCCTCTTGTTTTTCATTACCATTTCATTTGAAGGAAAATATATTTCATCTCCAACTTTTTTTTTAAATAATCTTGAATATTCGAGTTAGTTTACTTATATTTTAATTAGTTTTTCGAGATCCTCAATGTAAAAAATCATAATATGCTAGTTTTTTTTTTCACATATACAAGTTGAAGAACACAATCCACAAATCACAAACTATTTTATCTTTTTGCAATTAAAAAAATTAAAAATAATTAAAATAAAAATAATCAAGCCATATAAGTTATAACCACATCATCAACATAAGAAATTTTACATAGAAAACCTGATATTGAGAAAAATAAATAAAAAATCATAATCTTTTTATACTCTTCCACTGTATAAATAAAGAGATTACAAATTTTTTCCACTAATTTAACTAGATGACTCACACAAGTGTATTATCAAGCTAGTAATTTGGAATTCTGGATCATTACAATTATATCGTTATTTTAAGAATGAATCTCAACGACGACAACTAAGAATCAAGATGAATCTCATCTAACGGGTATTATAAAAACACGTCAAGATAAAAAAGTTTAAATGTAAAATCAAGATATTGCCAGCAACATATCAAAATTTCATGCTAATAAAACTGGGATTACACGCAAATACGTCTAAAATAGTTTTTTAAAGTATTATTTATTTATTAATATATTAAAATAATATTTTTTAATTTTTTAAAATTTATTTTTAACATCAAAACATTAAAATATCTAAAATTATTAAAAACATAATTTAAATAAAAAAATTAATTTTTTTAAGAAAAATTTTTAACCCAAAAAAAAAAAAACAAACCGTCACTATCTTTTAAATTCTCTCTCTTTTCTCTCCTCATTTTCTCTCATTCAACCTTGTTTCTCAGCGAAGTTTTTTAGATTAGGTTAAGGATATATTTTAAAATATGCAACAGTTCAGGGATGATATTGCAATTGTCTTCTACTCCAAAACAGAACAGGTAAAAGTGAAATTTCAAATTTTGATTCGTTTGCTCACGCTGGCGCCCAAAATCT
>Ga0325411_1008455_pt1 | contig 11133 bp, 3 predicted proteins | sample PopdelMetagenome_13_FD_206181 | JGI IMG/M metagenome (GOLD analysis project Ga0325411, IMG submission 206181) | Populus deltoides microbial communities from Bellville, Georgia, United States - Xylem-PdIQD-R4 | ecosystem: Host-associated > Plants > Phyllosphere > Stem > Wood/Secondary xylem...
TGTGTGTAGATTTTAAGGTTTTTAACCTGGATATCAGCAAATTTTAAAACAGTCATAGATATAAACATTGCTAGGCTAAACAACAGCGAGCAATTTCAAGCTTGCACCAGGAATAATATAAACTATATGATAGATCATCCGCTACCTTAGGAGAACAGCAATAGAATGATATGCAGCAGCCGGATATGCAGCAGCAATATCTTGGAGGATATGCAGTGCAGTGATAACAGATATATCCATTCTGTTAGCAACTTGACCACGTCTCCTAAGATTGTCCCTCTCTTTAGAATAAGTTTGTTTTGTATTTTACCAACTTACAGTTACAATGTATCCCTATAAATATAATACATTGACGTATGGCTAAAGTAACAGAGCCAAGCTTCATTTCATATTTCCTCTGTTCATATATTTACATGGTATCAGAGCAATAACACATAAAGCTCACGCTTTCTTCATTGATCCCTTAGCTTCCGCAATTTATTATTTTTCCAATGGCAACTCCCACCACTTCTACTCCTCCAACACTTGCCATTCCCCTCACGACCACTATTTCAATCAAACTTGATGGTTCTAACAATTACCTGGCGTGGAAAATGCAGTTTCTTAATCTGCTCCGCGGTCATGATATGATAGGTTTCATTGATGGTACTGAAGCTTGCCCTCCCAGAAATCTCTCCACTGGTTCCTTGAACCCTGCCTTTGATGTTTGGCAGAAAAAGGATGTCTGTCTCCTTGGATGGATACTTGCCTCTATTTCTGAAAGGCTGGTTTCCACCATTTATGGATTGACCACATCCAAACAAGTCTGGACCACACTCCAGAATCGATTTTCATCTCAATCAAGATCTCGCATCTCTCATCTTAAACGTCAACTACAAATGCTGACTCAAGGTGGGAAGACTTGTTCTACATATCTTGACTCTGCCAAAACTCTTGTTGATCAATTGGCAGCAGCTGGCAAACCTGTTGATGATCAAGACCTCATCAATTTTCTTCTGATTGGTCTCCACAGTTCTTATACTCCCTTTGTTACCTCTTTTAACTTTGCATCCCGTGACACTGAGTTCACATTTGAAGATTTTCAAACTGAACTTCTAGGCTTTGAAAACCTTCTAGAAATCACTCAGTCAACTGCTACTTCAGATAATGGTCACTTTGCCTTTGCTTCTCGTAAACCAAAACTGCCAACCTCTATCAAAAAGACAAAACCATTCAATCCCCGTCCTCCACAAAATAATAGATCTCCTGCTTCACCAATTCAGAACACTCGTTCTATCTGTCAAATCTGTGATAAACCTGGACATCTTGCTATTGATTGTTTTCATCGTTTTGACTATTCATTCCAAGGCAGGTATCCTCCTCAGGATCTAGCAGCTATGGTCAAAAATACTAATGTCAAATATGCCAATCCAGTGTGGTACATGGACAATGGTGCCAATGCTCATATCACCTTTGATGCATCTAAACTCGCTGACCAACAGCCTTTTCGTGATTCTGATTTTGTCACTGTTGGCAATGGTTCAGGTTTGCAAATTCAAAACATTGGCTCTTCATCCTTTCAAATCGGTCCCTCCTGTTTTCATCTCAATAAAATTCTTCATTGTCCACAAGCAACATCCAATCTTATTTCTGTTAATCAATTTTGCTTAGATAATAATTGCTACTTTATACTAACTGCTAGTGATTTTATCGTAAAGGAGAACTTGACAGGCAGGATTCTATTGCAAGGTGTTGTTGAAAATGGCCTATATCCACTAGCTGGGTTCAAGTCTTCTCAGAAAAACCTCACATGTCTGTCTGCCAACATCGGGGTTACTGCTACCATTGCAACTTGGCACTCCAGGCTAGGCCATCCTTCTACTGCTGTCTTAGATGTCTTGTGTCGTTCCAATAAACTCTCTATCATGACTCCTTCCAATAAATTAGATTTCTGTTCAGCTTGTCCACTTGGCAAGGCTACGCAACTCCCTTTTTCTGTCTCTCACCGTCAGTCCATGGTTCCTCTAGCATTAATCCATTCTGATGTATGGGTTTCTCCTGTTAAATCCATTGGTGGCTGTAAGTACTATGTTTTGTTTGTTGATGATTTTTCCCGCTATTCGTGGCTGTATCTTTTGCAACAAAAGTCTGATGTGTTTACAACCTTTGTTAAATTTAAAACCATTGCAGAAAATCTATTTTCTACCTCTATTAAACAGCTACAAACAGACAATGGTGGTGAATTCACCTCTAATCAGTTTAAAACATTTTTGATGACACATGGAATCCATCATAGACTAACGTGCCCCCACACATCTCAGCAAAATGGAATTGCAGAACGAAAACATCGACATATTCAAGAAATGGGACTCACGTTACTTGCACAATCTGCATTACCACCTCAGTATTGGGTTGATTCTTTTCTTACTTCTGTCTTCTTGATAAACAGACTACCTACACCAGTTTTAAAGAACCAAACACCATACTTCTTACTTCACAACACTGAACCACAGTATATGGACTTACGTATATTTGGTTGTGCATGTTATCCACTTCTAAAACCATATAATGACCACAAACTAGATTTTCGTAGTAAGCAGTGTCTCTTTCTTGGCTATTCCAACTGTCAAAAAGGGTATAGGTGTCTTGACTTAGCCACCAAACGTGTTTACATCTCCCGACATGTGGTGTTTGATGAGCACTGTTTCCCAGCTAAGGAATTGGAAATGATCACCTCACCTGCAAATCAGAATTCTCCTGCAAGTAAGTCTTTGATAACCCCTACTTCAGTTATGTCAAGTTCGTTATTATCTTTGCCAAATTTTACAGATATCCAATCTCAACCTCCTACATCAAATCCTGCAAGTCTTCGTCCAGTTCTTCATCTACCTGACATCTCTCCACCTTCCCCTCCTGAACCTTCACCTTCACATATTGAACCTATACCTGCCACTCATACTGACCGGCCTGTTGTCCCTACTATCCAAACACGTTCCAAAACAGGCCATTCACGACCAAAACAATACTCAGATTACCAATTATTCTACTCTACACGACACCCTTTACAAGCCTTCTCTGCATTCCATGCAATTGTTGAGCCAACATGTTATACAAAAGCTACCTTGGATTCACAGTGGCGTGCTGCTATGGGCAGATAATTTGATGCATTAATGGAGAATGGCACTTGGTCTTTATGCCCACGTCCACTGGGTAAGCATGTTGTGCGCAATAAGTGGGTCTACAAGGTGAAAAGAAAACCTGATGGTAGTGTTGAGCGCTTCAAAGCTCGATTGGTCGCCAAGGGTTATGATCAAAGGAGTGGAATTGATTTCCATGAAACTTTCTCTCCTGTGATAAAACCGACTACCATTCGATTGGTTTTGGCCATAGCTGTTCATTTTCATTGGCCTATTCGGCAGTTGGATGTGTCCAATGCCTTCTTACATGGCTTTCTTGATGAAGAAGTGTTTATGGAACAGCCACAGGGCTTTATTGATGAAACCAAACCTGATTTTGTCTGCAGATTACATAAATCTTTGTATGGCCTCAAACAAGCTCCAAGAGCATGGTTTCAACGTTTATCACAACAACTCATTGAACTTGGGTTCCAAGCATCCATCAATGACTACTCTCTGTTCACTCTACATACTGACAACACCAAATTTTTTGTCTTGATTTATGTAGATGACATTTTGGTCACTGGCTCCTGCTCCACTCAAATTGCTACTCTCATCCGAAACCTGCAGAGCATTTTTCAAGTCAAAGATCTTGGTTCCTTATCTTATTTTTTAGGTGTGGAAGCTGATAGAACTTCACAAGGTCTTCATTTATGTCAAACCAAATATATTTGTGATCTATTACATCGCACCAAAATGGCTGGAGCCAAGCCTCTTACCTCTCCTACTGTTACAGGTACAAAGCTATCTAGCTTTGATGGTGAAGTGCTCTCTGATCCCACAGATTATAGACATATTATAGGAGCTTTGCAGTATTGCACAATCACCAGACCCGATATTGCATATGCTGTCAACCAACTTTGTCAATACATGCATCAACCAAGGTCGTCACATTGGCAGGCTATGAAAAGGGTTCTATGTTATTTGAAAGGGACAGTAAATGATGGTTTGTACTACACTCCATCTTTCCTTGACATTCATACATACTGTGACTCTGATTGGGCAGGCAATCTTGATGACAGAAGGTCTACTAGCGGTTATGGAGTGTTCTTGGGTCGTAATCTAGTGTCTTGGAGTTCTAAGAAACAACATGTTGTGTCTCGCTCTAGTACAGAGGCAGAATACCGTTCAATGGCTCTGGCTACCGCTGAACTATACTGGATACGAATGTTATTCAAAGAGTTGGGTATTGGTATATCATCTACACCGACTCTGTGGTGTGATAACATTAGTGCCATTGCTTTGGCATCAAATCCAGTGTTCCATGCTCGAACAAAACATGTGGAAATAGATTACCACTTCATTCGAGAGAAAGTCTGCAATCGTGATGTCAAGGTGCAGCACATTTCAACACTTGATCAAGTAGCTGATATTTTTACGAAAGGACAATCTGCTCAACGATTTCAAATTTTGAAGCACAAATTAATGGTTTGTTCACGCCCCATCAATTTGAAGGGGGCTGATAGATCATCCGCTACCTTAGGAGAACAGCAACAGAATGATATGCAGCAGCCGGATATGCAGCAGCAATATCTTGGAGGATATGCAGTGCAGTGATAACAGATATATCCATTCTGTTAGCAACTTGACCACGTCTCCTAAGATTGTCCCTCTCTTTAGAATAAGTTTGTTTTGTATTTTACCAACTTACAGTTACAATGTATCCCTATAAATATAATACATTGACGTATGGCTAAAGTAACAGAGCCAAGCTTCATTTCATATTTCCTCTGTTCATATATTTACACTATAGATCATGAAAACATCAATATCATGAAAACCATTAAGCAGTAGTTGCCAGATCACTGAAAGTCTCATCAAAGTCAAAATGTTTTTATTATTATTATTATTTTTGTGATTAGACCTTTTGGCTACCAAACAAAGCCTTAAAATGCTAAATAGAGTCATTAGCTTTCTGTTTAATATTGAACACCCACTTGCAGCAAACAATATTCATTGACTGATCAAAATAAACCAAAGACCACGTATTATTATGACCCAATACATCGATTTCTGCATTCATCACCAAATTCCACATGATTATAATAATAATAAAGAGGTGAAGGTTTTGAGATGATGATAATGGTAAATAATAACTCCATTTGTCTTGTTATACCCAACCTCAACGACATATCACTCGCGTAGAGTAGACTTGGATTTGCTTGGAAAGTTCCAAGTCTTTGCTCTTCTGCTGAAAATGGAATCATCTCTGACAATTTTTTTTTTCTTTTTTGATGAACAATGTAGAAATTCATTTAGATTAATTAATTCATGTCAATTGGATTCAGCACTAATTAATATATGTTACACCTCTCCATGTGCAAAGATTCAGTGCCTACTGACTTCGGCGGCACTATTTTCACTATTCTTGTATAATTATTTTTCTTAATTGTTAAAAACAAGCATAGTTTTTTATTATATTATTGAATCAGATTTTAATTTTTTCTAGATCCCGTTCTAAAATTCTATATAAACAGGAGTGGCTAGCTTGCTAGTTGTTTTCATTTTCAAGTTAAAATCAGGAATTTCAGAATTTTCTCTATTTCTCTAGTTGTTTTTTTATTCTTATTGTTATTTAAAATAAGAATTTTAATTTAATAAGGATTTCACTATTTAGGGTATTTTTCTTGTATCTAAACATCCCTTTAGGCTATTTTAAGAAGAGAATTTATGAATTTTTCTTTTTTATTAAACTATCAAAGTTTTTTCTATGTTTAAAGGCAATAATCTTAAGCTTGAGAAACTTAGTTTTTTTCTCTACAGTTTAGGACGGTTAAACTTTAGGGATTGAGAAACATTACCCATGTTATACATTGTTTCAATTTATATCAAAGTATATTAGTTTGTTTGATAGCTGGAGGTATGGGTAACAACTTCTCCTTCCACGGCATATGAGTGTTCATTAGCATGAAATACAAACACTTGAACCACATGAGGAGTAGGTGTTCATAAGAATGGTGACAAGGAGAAAAATGTCCTCAGAGACTTATCTCGGAGCATAGCAAACCCTAGTGCTATTCCTAGAAACCCATATAGACATCATATTTATATAGACAATGATGTTTATGAAAGATGGAGCATTAGAGACTTAATTCATAATTATCCTATTCATAGACACGTTACTTATTATAATCAGATTCCTTATTTGATGGGGACTTTTTAAAGAAAGACTTTTATTAGATAGTTTTCAGAGTTAGAAGGTTATTTTTATTTGAAAAAAGATTTTTTATTATAAAAATATAAAACTTGATATACATAAACTTTCTTAGTAAGATTTGATATACGCAAAACCAGAGATCTATTGGCTACACGCGCCGCCACATCATAAAAAGGCCGCCTAGATGATTCAAATGATATCGCGTAAGGCGGCATTTGGTTACCGGATGACTCTGCACTTACCACTCAATGATGCAGGGGTCACCCATGTGATGATATGTATTTTTTTTAATAATATTTTATTTTTTAAAATTACAAAATAACCCCTAATGAACAAGATTATAATAAAAAAAATCATAATGAAAAGACAAAAACACCTTGGAATGTAAATTTAAGATTTATCTTTATATTTTAAGAGTAATTAAGCCATTAATTGAGCTTAAAAATTGGAAGGATGAAAAAATCTCTTTAAGAAAGGTTAATATTTTTCTTTGTTTTTAAGAATAATTAAGTTATTTCATAATGAATACTCATGTTTTTTAGTTTTTTTTTTTAAAAAAAAATTAATTACTTGTTGACATGATCAATGCTTATGTCTGCAATTTAAAGGTATCAGTCGTTCAGATTCCTAGCAAGCAAGAGTTAAGAAACAGGAATCTCTTAAGTGCTAATATCTTGCCATTGAAGTTGAAAATACTACTTGAACAAAGGAAAACACTTGCTATTGGTTTGAGTTTTTCTATGTCAGAGCGAGACATTTCGATTTAATCTTTGGAGTTAGAGAACAGCAATGATAAAATCATGGATTTTGCTTGGGAGCCTACAGGGCAAGAGATTTGCGGGTCGGGGTGCGGTGCTTGATGACAGCAGCAAACACGTCCGTCCATCCCTGAATCCTGACCATTCCAAAACGCACATTCACAGCATTTCTTTGCACGGAGCACGGATATTGCCAGTTTCAATTAGATGACATTCCGCTTTGAAATATGCAAATACATGAGAATTCAACCAAAGGAAACAGCACAATCAATTCCCTCTTTCACAAGCAGGATGATTTCAGAGAAGGGTCACAAAAAACTGGCTTCTCATGAAAAAACTTAAATATTGTGCTAACACAGTAAAGACACTCATCATGTACAGAAAATATCATTCAATTCGAACACCCTGTTTGCTAAACAGTAACGTATAACAAGGTGAGTCTCACTGTAACAAGAAAGGAAAGTCCTGGAAAGCACTAGAATCAACACTTTTTTACACATGAATCAAGTGGCCATATCTTAGAGCATGCTGTAATCAGCTTCATCACTCGTGCCTATGTAACACATTATGGCAATCACAAAAACAAAGAATGATGAAAGCTCCATTGCTAGAGCTCCCCAGCCAATAACATTAGCATGCTTTAAGATAACTGGTATTGCAATGCTTCCAATTACTGAAGCACCGGTCAGGAACTTCGTTGCGTTGACCCAACTGTTTCATCAGTAATCATGATGCATGGCATTAATAACTGCTTTAGCACTCATTTTTAAGCTGACAAAAAGTCAAATCCTGACCTGGAATCAGTTAAATGTTAAAGAGTCTTACCCACTATCAGATTCTGTAAGAAGCGAGGAGCTGTCGGAGCCCACAAAGAACAGCAAGGGCATTGGAAGAGGCACATACATTATTACTGTAAGAGAAAATGAGTTGTCATCATCATGGCTAATTTCAATTTTAGATACTATTAATAACAAATAAAGGCCACTCTCATTTCCTCAAGCATCAAATTTATCTGCATGCAAAATTATTCAGGAGGAATACAAAGCACCATCTATTGGAAATGGTAAAAAACCTAACAACAAATTCAATTAAAGAGGCAGAACCAAAAGAGTCTTGCATGTTCAGTAGTCAAAATCACATGATAATTATATGTACAAATTCAAACCAATCGACACCACACACTATAATCCAGCAATAAAGAAGTATGCCAAATCTTATTCCTAGATAGGAATATGAAGTATAACTTTCCCGAGACTAGTGTATGAACCTACACGAGCAAAATTTAAAACTAAATAAAAATCATGCAAGCAAGCATTAAAGTGTGTGCATGCTCTTGTCAGTTCCTTGTGCATATAATTTAGGGAGGTTAAATGAGGTCATATAACAGGTTGGTGATATTCGTTCTTGAGCAAGAAAGTAATGTTAAGCAAGGTACAAGAAAATAGCATACTTTGCTTTCATTTACAAGGAAGGCAACAATGACAAGTAGATAGAATCACCAGAACCTCTAACATGCATAAATATCAACTTTAGTTCTGGAATAGAAGTTTAGAACTAATATAAGAGCGCAGAAAAAGGTATCCAGCATTACAGGTCACTTGGAACAAAATGAACTTGTGCTAATAGTGTCAGGCAGAGTTACGTCTCCAGGAATGTAGTAGATGATGATGGTCAGAATTGCTAAAGTGTCAGCACGCCAATTTGCCAATTGTGAAGAGTTGTGAGTATTTGAAAGGGTTTTGATGAGCTAGGGTTTTGTTACAAAGGCATGGCACAATAGGGATAGGTTCAGTTAGCTGGTCTACACAACTAGAAATTGTAAGGAAAAACCTCATGATAATAGAGTGGATGCTTAAGCAAATTCAGATTTAGACAACTAGTCCATCCAGAATCATAACTTCAGCTGATACAAATTCTTGCACAACATGCATGATAGAGGGCATGCAATTGATCAGAGGCCATGTTTTCAATCACAACTTATCTCCTTACACGTGAGTAGAATACTTTAGAACCAAAGAAAGAAGCTTTAGACTATCTTTTAGGATTCCGCGCATGAGTACAATATGAAAATGATAGTGTGAGTGGAAATTAAGGGATTCCTGTAAATATGAACCTTGCATTTTCAGGAACATGGTATATTTCTAACTTTCAACAACTAGATTATGCAGGCATGAGCCCATGACACCAAAAAAAAAAAAAAGTTGGGTAAGAAATCAAAATCCAAAGTTACAAAATGCGAACAAGACAATCATAATCATCAACAAAAATAACAAAATACAATCATCTTAGACAGAAACTCGCAGTCACTTAGTCTTACCGGTTAGCATCGGCCACCAATTATTGTACAAGGCACATGCCTGCAACACCAAACATGAAAAGCAAGAAAATTACGATTGACTTGGCCACAAAAATACTCATTAAACGATAACAAAATTTAAAGGAGATTATAAAAGAAAAGAGCACAAACCAAAATTTGCAACACAATTCCTCCAGAAACCAAAATGGCCAGGAAAGCAAGCTTGCCAGTATGCAAACAGGCACGCATATAGCCCGGTAAGTCCGCCATGGCCTCACCGAATCATCCGTGGAAACAAAGCCTGTTGAAACTTCATTCGTGCAGAAATAGGAAAAAACCCATCACTAATTCAAGCTTAAAACAGTACAAAAACTTGTTATTTAACAGATTTAAATTACAATCTATCACAAACAAAGAGAGGAAAGGAGAGCAAGAGAGGGTAATTTAAAATTAGAGAGGGATCAGGGAGAGAAACTAGATTTAAACTAAAATTAAAATTAAGAAGAGAGATTTACGTACTGTTTACCGGGGTTCTAAAATTATTCTCCGACAGACGAAGCAGTAAGAGCTTACAAGGAATCTAAACGACACCCTATGGCCTCCCCTTTTTGGGTGTGTATGGGTTACAGCCTTGCACGTATTGAATTTATTATTGTTGTTGTCATTGTTATTATGATAAATTTATTGAGAATGTTAATTAAAAACTAATTAGGTTACTCTTCTGTTTGTTTGTCGGTGTGGTAGTTCACTGCGTGATTGTTGCGTTACCTACGGGTCTCATCAAATTTTTATTTAATATTAAAAAAATATTCAGGTTACTATATTTTCTAAAAAATAAAAATTGTATAAAGATTAATATAATATGATATAGTTAATTTTACAAGTTCAAAAAATAATCTGAACAACAGATAAAAATATAATTTAATTAAAAAAATCAATATAATATCTTTTTAAAATATTAAAACGATAACATATTGAATTTACTTGGATTTACTCGGATCAACTCTTGTTAACTTGTCAAATCTTCAATCTAAATCATGAGACCATAATAACTCTGTAGAAAGCAAATAAAAAAATTCATTAGGCTCACTTTTCAATCAACTCAATATTAAAAGATAAAATAAAAAAAAATTAATCGAAAAAATAAGTATAGTCAACCCAAGTTAACCTACTAAACCTTAATCATGAGATTAAGATAACCATATAAAAAGAAAATTAAAACAAATTATGAAGTTTAATTCTCAATCAACTTAATATTAAAAGTTGAAATTAAAAAAAAATCAATTAAAAAAACACAAAAAATCATCTAAGTTAACCAATCAAACTCGTGACCCGAGTTATAAGATTAGAATAACCTCATAAAAAAAAGCCAAAATAAATTATGATACATAATTCTCAATCAACTCAATATTGATAGATGAAATTAAAAAATAAACAAGGACAAAAAAAACTCGAGCAATCAGGTTAATCGGCGACTTGGATCATGAAACCGTGATAACCTCATAAAGATCAAATAAGAAAAAACATGAAGCACAATTCTTAATTAACCCAATATTCAAATATTAAATTGAAAAAAAATTAATTAAAAAAATACCCGAGACAACTCAAGTTAACTTGGCAAACCTGAATCATGAGACCAAGATAACTATATAGAAAAAAATAAAAAAATTATGAAGTCAAATTTCTTAATCAACTCAATGTTAAATAATGAAATTTTAAAAAATATCAAATAAAAAAATCAAGCCAATCTGATTAATCTGAAAAATT
>Ga0325411_1008456_pt1 | contig 11133 bp, 7 predicted proteins | sample PopdelMetagenome_13_FD_206181 | JGI IMG/M metagenome (GOLD analysis project Ga0325411, IMG submission 206181) | Populus deltoides microbial communities from Bellville, Georgia, United States - Xylem-PdIQD-R4 | ecosystem: Host-associated > Plants > Phyllosphere > Stem > Wood/Secondary xylem...
TCAATTGGTGTTTCGGTTGCTTTGTATCCTAACAACATACTTGAATTATAACCAATGTCAATTCAAACAAAAACACAATTGACATTAAAAATATGTTTTTAAGGGACATTGACTATAAACCATGATGAGGAAGCCTGGTTCATTGTAAATCGTATGAATACTTGATGCTAAATAACCACCAAATCAGCAGTTAAATTGATAAACAAACTAGGAATTCAGTTAGACAAGCAAATCATTCAATACATTAACACTTTGGGATAATGTTCTCAAATCATCGAAAAGAAAAGAATCACTCATTCAAAATCATCAACAAGTTTCTTGTCAAGTCATCCCTGCTTGATATTGTCCGAGAATTTTATCATCTACATAAATAATCAAGATAATAATTTTACCTTCTCTTGAACGTTTATACTTGACTTTGACAATAACAAGGACATTTTACAAACTTGTCAAAACGCTCAAACCATGCTTTAGGAGACTGTTTGAGGCTATATAAAGACTTTTTTTTAGTATGCAAGCTTTATCTCTGTCAATTTCCTTTTCAAACCTAGATGGTATGCTTATAAAGACTTTCCTTTCTAAGTCTCCATCTAAAAAAACATTTTAATATCCAATTGGTGTAAGGAACAATTAAAATTTACAGCTGAAGATAATAACACTTAAATTAAGTTTATTTTAGCTATTGGAGCAAATATGTCCTTAGATCGAATAAGTACATTCAATCTAATAAGTACTTTGTGTCAGAATTGAGAATTTCTATGGATTGCAATACATTTACACCTGACAATGATTTACTAGTATTTTCATTTGTTTCAATACCATGAACATTCTTTTCTTTAGATTGTGATGTTGAGAGAATATTATTGTTCATAATTATATTAGGTAATGGAACAAATATGTCCCAAAAATCATCATCTTTCCTTTTTTTTATCCTCTTTAAAATGATTTTTGGTACAATAAAGTTGATTTTTCTATATAAAAAACATTCATACTTGCATGAATTTCTCTAGTTTGAGGTTGTAACATTTGTATCATTTTTTGTCTGGGGCATATCCGATGAAAACATATTTTTCAACTTTAGGATTAAGTTTAGATTGAAATTTGCTTAGTATGTGAACAAATATTGTGCAATTGAAAACTTTTATTGGCAAATCATTTATATTCATGTATGAGAAAAATATTTTTTTAGGTAATCTAATGGTGTAAGAAATTTCAAAACTCGAGTAATCAAACATGATTTTGTTAAAAGAACTTCACTCTATAAATACTTTGTAATACTTATAGAAAACATTATGGCACAAGCCAGTTCAATTAAATGTTAATTTTTTCTCTTAGAAATTCTATTTTGCTGAAGAGTGTCATAACATATAAACAGATGTTGAATCCCTTTTTCTTTCAAGAAATCCCTTATATAATCATTAGAATATTTTGTCCCATTATCATAATGAAGTGTGTTAATTCTTGTCTAATATTGGTTTTCTATCACTTGGTAAAAATCTTTAAACAATGTTATTATCTTACATTTTTCACACATAAAATAAACCCAACATAATCTTGTGTAATCATATATGAATGTCATAAACCACTTTTTTACAAATACAATAGTGATCTTTGATGCAACTATCGCAACCAGTGGTGAAGGTTAATGAGGTTTATTATAAGTTAAAACTCTTAAATAATAAAAATACCATAATTATAGAGAGACCCAAAATATTTATTTTTAATTCATCTATGTCTCCACTTTTCAAAAGGCTATTATAACTCTTTATATAGAGAAAAACTAAAAACCCTCTAGTAATACTGAATAGGAAAAATAAACTAGAAAATTATTCCTTTCAATAGAGAAATAAAACTAGAAAAGCACAATAATATATAATAGGAAAATAAAAATAGAAAAAAATAAAATTATGTATAGAAAATATTTATTTTCCTAAAACAGCTCCAACATTAATCTTCTCGGGTTGGAAGAAAAACTTATCCTTAAGTTTAGACTTCAATCAACAACCTTTATGAACCACACATATCCTTTTAATTGTGGGTCATTGCATCATGGGTTCCTAACACAATATCTTTGTATAGGCCACCGCATCGTGGGCCCCTAATACAATACCTTTGTGAGGGTCACCCCACATTGGATCCCACTACTAAGATTTTTAATAATAGTAATTGACACAAATGGAAAAAAAAACACACACTAATTCTTAAATGTCATTTTTTATAGGGAAAATTCCTAATCCCCTCATATAAGAGCACGTCTTGTTATGCAACTTTTTTCATCTATGGTTATTTATCAAAACACAACAAAAAACCACTAGAAATAATTGAGCTCTGATACACATCCTTTATGACCTCTAACCATAACCACCATGAATCGTTGGGTTTTGATATCATGTAAATAAAGAGTATTATTTGGAAATCAATATATTGACTTAAATTAAAATAGTTTGTACAAGGTTCCTATTTAAATGAGAATAAGACATGAAACTAGGAACTAGATCAAATCATATATCCAAATTAGAAATGACTTCTAATTTATAGGAGTTGACTAATATCAAATCTATCTACCATTATAGACAACCTAATATAGAATATTTTCATAACATATTTCCAGTTCCTTTGATATAAGTAGTAGACCAAAAACAAATTTGAAGATGTTGATGATCATACAATAGAAAAAATGAGAGGGGTTGAGGGATTTAATGATAAGATTTTATAAGATGATCTTAACGTTGATATCAATAATAAATAGTTATTAATTTAAAAAGGCTCTTGAATTAAAGGAACCTAAAATAATGTAGCAAGTAGAAGAAAAAAAAGGCTAAATGATATAATCATCTTGAAAAAGTGATGCATGTCACTAGAAACCGTGGAAATATGAAATTAAAAAAAGAATAAATGAATCAAAAGAAGAATAAGGAAGGAAAATGTGATAGACAAATCTGGAGGAAGGATCAATGGTCTATAGGCCTAACAAGTAGGTATAGAAGGTAGTTGCACGATCAAACTTCTTTAAATATAATTCAGATAAAGATGTTCTTTATTAACATGAGTAGATAAGATATTCATTAGATAGCAAGAATTATTTGCAAAGGAAAAAATAAATAGGGCAATTACAAGTTTTATAGGTGGTATGTATAGTCACGACATTGAGTACTATAAAACTTTAAAAAAGAAATTGAAAACTTTATTGGGGAAGAACTTTTAAAGAACCTTTTAAAGTGAGAATATACATGGTTTGATGTAAGACATGATTGTAAGAGAAATGATATGAGAAATACACGGAAAGAAAGAACATTAACTAGAAATGATAGATAGGTCCTAATTACGTGGATGAAAGACTTAAAATAAGAGATAGGAGTTAAAGTGGAAGGCTTGAGAAAAGTGAAGGGATCTTGAAACAAAGGTATAGTAGAGTTATCGATGCAATTATTAGTGGCATAAGGATTACAAATGGAAACTTGGAAAACATAAAGACCTATGTAAGGTCAGTTATAACCATTAAGTCTAATTTTATGAAACAAAAGTTAATGGAGAAAATATCATTAGGAGTAAAAGACGTGATATATGTGACATTCTTATGGATGATATAATAGTCAAAACAAATATCATCAGAATTTTTATAGTGTGAAGGATATTTATTTTTAATGGGGATTAATGTTGATATTTTGTACTATGATTTTTTAAGCAGGGAAAGGTTGATAAGAAAAAGATTAAGCAAGTCAACATGCCTTTACATACATTTTCTGGAGAATAATTATTTTAATAGGTTTGATATCGCTTCCACTTACTATAGAGATCTTAACTATGTGATATAACATGATCCTAATATATTTTCTAGTTATAGAGAAGTTATCATTTGTAAATGTCAAAAAGTTTGGCTTTTATTAATGAATGACTATTTGCGTTGTTAAAGATGAATTTATTTAGATTGTTATTTTATCCAAATTAAATAAAGAATTAGTCAAGTTTATCTTATAGGGTATAACATTATTATTTTTGTAATTATCTAGTTTGTTTATATAAATTATTTAAGAAGTTCAAATAGGTTTTATTAAAAAATGATAAATACAGGAATAGGATTGGTGTCAAACCAAAGGGGAGACAATGATGCATACAAGGGAGAGGAAGCATACAAGCAGCTAGCCAAGCCAATAACCCCGTCAATTTTTTTTAACTATTCTGGAATTTTATTGATTTTTTTACCAATAATAAATGTTGAATATTCTGGTCTGTAATAACTAGAATATGTTCTTAGCATAGGAACCTCTATGTTGAATACTTGGTGCACTTTAAACTTGATGCATATAGTTGCATAACAATATCTCATGCATAATAGTTTTTTAATATAATAGTTTTTTAATATATTATGAACTATTAGGATACAACATGTGAAGTTTTTCTTAATAGGTTATGAATTGTTTACTATTAGGATATAACATGTGAAGTTTTTTTTAATAGGTTATGAATTGTTTGCATGAAATATGTTAGGAATTGATAAGATATTATTGCATAAATATTATTAATTTCTCTCATGCTATATAACATTGTTTCAATTGTGCTTGTAGAAATATTGTAATGAAGTATTTGTTTATGATCAAACTATCAAAATTACTTGCATACTAATTCATCCTTATAATGTTTTGTCATAAATCAGACAAAAAAGGACATAGTAAATGTCAAAATGTTTGGCTTTAATTAGTGAAAGACTATTTGCATTGTTGAAGATGAACTTGTTTAGATTGTTAGTTTATCTAAATTAGATAAATAATTACGTTTATCTTATAAGATATAACATGATTATTTTTGTAATTATCTAGTTTGTTTGGATATATTATTTAGAAAGTTCATATAGGTTTTATATATAAAAAAAAGATACAAGTTATCCAAAGATAATTGTCAGAGAACTATTTTTTTGAAACATTAATAACAATCTGTTAAAAATGTAACAGACTAGGAAGCTTGAAGATAATGTTTATCAAATATTTTTATCCTTATCACACACACACACACACACACAAAAGGATAATATGAAGCATTAAAGAAGTGAGAGCAACACTAGGTGGAGCAGCGCTTGTAGCGGAGCAAGATTGCCCAACCAGTTAAGGAGTTATATAGAGTTTCACAGTATATACTCTTGACATATGAGTAGAGTGTGAAGAAAATTCTCAATGAGAATTGTTCACTTAAGAGCTGAAGAGCTTGCAAACTCATAGGGGGAGTTCTTGTGTTAACTATTAGCAACTGGATATCCTAATTAGAATGACAATTGTTTGAAGATCTTTAAGTGTTCTGGCAAGTTACTGTGGTAGAAGACAAAACAGAGTGTTTGTTTTGACAAATAAGGTAATATAGTTAAAAAATATTTGTAGTGAAAAATATTCCTATTGTAATATTCTAAACTAGTTTATTTTTTTTTATTTTTTTTAATATGATTACTAATATGTTATTATTTGACAAATTAGTCTCACTAGACATGAAAATTTATTTATCAATCATTGATTTTTCAATCAATATGCTACCTGTTATTTGTCTCTTTCTTCCGATAAGGAGAAACTACAATTAGAAATTTAATGTTAAGCAGAGGCAAGTAATAGCCTCGCAAATAAAAAAAATCATGAAATTCTTAACTTGATTTAACATGTTAATAGATGAAAAGGGTAATGCCAAGAAACTATAAATTAGGTAAAAACAATAAAGAAAAGCAATAAAGAAAATGATGATTGTAGTAAACATGAGAAAGAGAAGGTAATAAATTGTAGAAAGCTTATATATCCAATTGATCATCTTTTTCAGCTGATAGACGAGCTATTTATAATGTTACTTAGATTGAGTTTTACATAAACTATAGCTAAGATACAAGATGACTAATGAATAAAGACAGAATTTCTTCAACAAAGAAGGATCTATTTTAGTAAGATAGACCTTTTTCGAAAAAAATTACACAGCATAGACAAGATAAATTTTAGTTTTATAAAAATTGTCGGATAAAAGTTTTTCAATATGAATCCTAATATAATTTATACTTCTAATTGTGCGCAATCTCCTAGTAATTTTATGTGTTATAATTATAATTATACTATAATATTCATAAATTTGCTAACAGGACTTGATCTTCGATTGGAAATGTAAATTCTACTTTCTTGATTGATGGTCAATTTTAACTTTCTTTTCTGATTTCTTTAAAAATACAAAGTTAGTCATTATTGTTTTTATTAAATTACATGTAAATGTTTATTTTTATATGATAAAATGATAATGAAGGAAAAAGTTAAAAAGCCGTACATGAATAGTAATTAAGCACATGACATCCTTCTCATAGATTATAAAATCCCATAATTTGATGGTCTAGCTAATTGGCTAGAGATCCAAAGTGTTAAAGCAAGATTGTTTTACATTAATACGTATTTTTTAATCATATTTTAATTAAATTCAGTTTTCCAATTAATCAAAAGACTGACTATTTATGTTAGACTTAAATAATTGATGAGCCTTTTTTTTTCTTATAACGTGACAGAGAACATATATATATATATATATATATATATATATATATATATATAAAAATAAAAAATGAGATAGAGAGTTGTTTGCATTGGTGTGTTATAATTAGGCGTGTGAGGAAAGAAAGAAAGAGGGACGGAAAATCAAAGATGGCTACGAGAGAAGGAACCGACCACTTTATTTAGTCATGAGACGCCACTTTGACATTAGATTGCCCAGGGAAAAATTGAAGGAAACTTCTAGATAATGAGGTGTATGCATGTATGAATCTACCTGTATGGGGACAAGTCTGTGTGCCATCACATGTGAATGTATTTATTAACTATTGATCGAAGAAGAAAGTACATTAAGAAAACTCATGAAATTAAAAAAATTATCAAAACATAATTAAAAAAAATACACTAGAAGATGAAATTGATAAAGGAGTTATGGCAATTTATGACATCGGTGTTTTGAATTCCAAGTTATGAAATTATTATTATTAAGGTTTCAACAGTTATGATGCTGTTTAAAATTATTATTTGAGAGACTCGAACAATAGAGATTACTAGATTTTTTTCTCGTAGATACCATGGAATGGGTTAATTTTTTTAATATATAAAAATATTTAAACAATAATAACTTGAGTGAATTCAAATTAACTTAATAGAAAAGAGAAAAAAATAAAAGCTCAAGGCGTACCAAAGTTAATTTCAAATGATAAAAAAAAAATTAAAAAAAATATAAAAGAAAAAAAACTCAAGTCAACTAAAGTTCATTCTATTAACCCACTACCTGCGACATGAGATTGTGATAAGAAAATTATTTAAAAATAAAATAACCTAGAGAAAAGGATCAAAGATAAATAAATATAAAAATTAGAAAAAAACACCCAAGTCACACTGAGTTAACTTAACGAACCTGCAACCCGGGATAACCTTATAGAAAAAAAAAGCATTAAAAAATAATAAATCTCAAGACCCAATAGTCAAACGTCAAATAATAAAATTAAAAAAAAATATTGATAAAAAATTCAAAGCAACTCGTGTTAACTTGACTAACCCGTGACCGGGGATAACCCCAGAGGAAGAAAAAAGGAAAAAATAGAAAGCTCAGCATCCAAAAGCCTAATGTCAAATGACAAATTTTTTTAAAAAAAGAAAAACCAAAGTTAAATCAGGCTAATTTTTAAAACCAACAACTTTGATCAAGAAACCGAGATGACCTTACAAAAGATAAAAAAAAATCTTGAACAAAATTTTTAACCATCACAAAATTAAGAACAAAACAAATAATAAAAAAAAGATCTAATCTGCTATAAAAACTAATGAAATAAGATAATGGGGGACTTCATCAAAAAAAAATTAAAAAATATATATATTAAAAAAAAAATTAAAATAATGAGAAACAAAATTGGATAAAAAAACAAATAAATTAAGATGTTGAGGGAAAAAAATTAAAAGAAAAAAACCAAATTAAGAAAATGATTAAAAAAATAAAAAATAAAGTCCAAAATTAGATAAAAATACAAATGAAATAAAACATTAAGGGATGCAATGAATTTATTAAATGAAAAAAAAATATGTATGTGATTCCACATTAATTTGTTTTTTCTATATACATCTTATTGCAGGTGAATTTCTTTTATAACAAATTAATGACATTATATATAGCATGAATGTTCATCTAATTTATTTAGGGATAATTATAAGAATTTATTTTTATAGTTTATTTATTTTTTTATTTTATCTTAATTCTTTTAGAAATTATATTTCAGAGTTCATAACACTATATTTTCTTATTCTGATGCGTAAAACAATTAATAAAAAATATCATATTATTTACATAATTATCATTATATTCTATTTTAAAAAAATAACAAAAAATAACTAAGTTTTTAGAGAGATTGAAAAGCTATGGACATGAAATTCCCATTTTAACTCAGTTTACTCCGCATGAATCATAATTTCTTGATAAACAAATTGTAGATCAATGATTTTTGGATCATTTTTTAAAATACAAATTTTGAAACTAAAATTTTTACTATATCCATCTTTTTTTGCTAGAAAAAAGTTCTTAAACCAATCAGAATCATCACACATAACCAAAAAATTAAAAAAAAAAAACAACAAAAAGGCCAATAGAATAGAAAAAATTAAAAAAAACAATAAAAAAATTGTTGACAATTTGATATGTCATGGATGTTAACAAAGCTCAATGGAATTGCCAATGGAAATTCCATCCATCAATGATTTTAAATGAATTAAAACCTAAGTGTTCCTCATCTCCCAACCATTTCTTCTTCTTCTTTCTTTTAAAACAACAACCTCTCTCTCCCAATTAATTAGCAAATCCAGTCACCCCTTCACAAATTTGATCACCTAACCTGTCGATATCGACTTATATTTGTTAGTAGTGTTAACTTCTCTCTTATGAATCCATTTATTGTCAAGCTTTACTCCACCTAGTCAACAAACCCATCCATTTTTTTTGTAACCCATTTAAATTTTAAGTTGATTTATTGATATTTGTTTGTAGTATTTGTAGTTGTTTATACATTTAAGTGTTTTAAAGCTTTTTTCTAGATAATGTTGTTGAATTAATGTATGATATGTATTTTAGGGTATGTTTGGGATTTGAAGGAAATATATTTTTTTGTCAATTGATAAAATTGAGTTTAATTTTGTAACTTAGGTGTGTTATAATTAAACACATGATGGGTAATTTAATGGGTATCACTTTTATTGTTAAGTTGAAAATTTGAAGAAAATTATTTTTTTGTGGAATTGATAATAATTAAAATGTATGAATTTAGGTTGAGTTTGAATTGAATAGGTATTTTGTTGATTTTCCTAGGGTGTTCAATTTTCAAAGGCTTTTGTTTATATTAACATTATATAAAAATTCATTACTCGAAGTTAGAGTCAATACGAAGGTTTATCAACTATAATTCTAATTCAGGATTTAAGATATTTGCTTTATTTAAAAATATAGATTTGATATGTCATCATGCAATAAAATTTGAAATGTGTAAGGTATTTATTGGTTCTTCATAATGTATTATATTTATATTTATTAAATAATTTTGTTGTATGTTTTTTGGATATGTGTTCATTGCTTCAATCATTGCACAAGTTTTTTTTTTTTTATTGTGGTTGTGAGTTTAATGTGAACAATTGTTGGCTCCAAGATTCTTGATGTTATTTGTTGTTGTTGTTGTTGCTGTGTGGTTAGGTGATCATTGTTGGCTTGAGGATTCATAACAACAAACCAAACAAAAAGTGAAAACACTGATAGAATCATCTTGGTATTTTTTGACAGAATTAGAGATGAAAAATTCTATTGGAAAATTAGTTATTGATGAAGTTTCTGATGGAAAATGGGTGATAAAATTTGTTTTTTAACGCGAATATTCCATCTCCTATTTCAAATGCTTTCTACGATGAATTTTCATCAATGACCATCAATAATTAAAATACCAATGGAATTTTTTCCTAAATGCCAAAACGTTGGTGTTTTTCAATTTTTTTGGCAGTGACACCTTGAAGTGTCATGGATAATTGACTTTTCAAAGAAAGACTACGTCACAAACCTTCAAACTTAAGGTTGTAAAAGCATCAACATATTGCATATATTAAATATCACCAACTAGGCATTTGGCTTAATGGTTTCACAAGTGATATTCTCATGCTAATGCTTTTGAGGCATATGTATATGTTTATTGATATTGAAATGGGTTTTGACTTGAAAACAAGAAGATTTATGATGGAAGAAGTAATAAATATTACAAATTTTCTATTTAGGTTGGCTTCATGATAATGTGTTTGCTCTTTTAGAGTCATGAGCCAAATACTTTTTCTTTTTTAATATCTTGCATCTTTGTGAGTCTTTTTACAGTGAAAGAGATGAAGATAGAGAACGGAAGAGAGAGAAGGTAAGAATGAAGGGAAAGAGATTTGAAAAAGAAATTGACATGTCATATGTGTATTTATGCTGTATATATAAGGGTAAATTCATTTTTTTAGTTTATTTCAAAAATTAAGTTGATATAAGATGTGAAGTGTAATTTATGAAAGAATTAAGGAAAAATGAAAAACTAATTAAACTACATAAGTTTTTTTTTTTTTTTGTAATTATCTCATTTTCTTATGATCATGGATATACCTTAAGCATTAGGTATCCATTCGACATCCATACTCGACTTGACATGAATTATAAAAACACTAACATAATAACCTAGAAGAATAGCTTTTCAAGACCAAACCAAATACACCAAAAGTTTTGGCCTAAATACAAGAATTGGAATTGCTATAATTAGTAGAGTTTAAGAATTAGTATCAAAATTATAAAATACAAAATTTATTAGTATTAGTATCAATACTTGGAATAAAATAATGCGCTCCCAAATACTGTGCAATCTATTTAATTGCAATTACTTGAATAATTCTTCAAATGAAAGAAAAAAAAGAAGCAAGCATTGATAAACAACACAAAAACATTACATAAATACTAGAAAGGTTCATAACCATCCTTACCAAGTGGAAAATGAAAGCAATCCTTAAAAAATAAAACTTCAATTATAGATTTTGAAGTCAAAAAATTCCTCGCAATTATTATGAGCGAAGTTTGTTGGTGAAACAACATGTTCCACCA
>Ga0325411_1008457_pt1 | contig 11132 bp, 6 predicted proteins | sample PopdelMetagenome_13_FD_206181 | JGI IMG/M metagenome (GOLD analysis project Ga0325411, IMG submission 206181) | Populus deltoides microbial communities from Bellville, Georgia, United States - Xylem-PdIQD-R4 | ecosystem: Host-associated > Plants > Phyllosphere > Stem > Wood/Secondary xylem...
AATTATACATTCATACTACAAGTTTCTTTGACAAATAACAATTAAACAAGTACAAACGTTAACAAAATACATATACTACAACAATAAAATTCACAATTAAATATTAAAACTAAAAAGGATAGATTTAGTTACAAAAAAATGATAAAATCTACAAGAAACGGATATTATGACCACGTACAAGATATAAGAAATTAACTTGAGTGCTCGTGTTGAGAATAGTGGAGAGTTGGAATGGGTGGTTGGCTGCAGTTTGGGAGGGAAGAGGTGGGATGGGAAAGAAAAGGAAGGAGAAACAAAAGAAAAGAGTGTCGGCAGATGGGTGGGTATATAATGGTTTTTTCCAATGGAATAACCGATGGATTTCTTCCGTCGGTGACAGTGCCACGTCACTGTACGGCTATCTCAGTTTGAATCCCTCGGTCATTCCGTCGGTAAAATCGTCAACGTCACCACGCCGTTGCATATTTCCAGACAAACTATATACCCTGTCGGCGAAACGATTGGTATATACCAAAGAAATATTTCCTTCGATATATACCGACCGTTTCACCGATTGATCTAGGCTGTCATTATATACAGATAGATTTTGAGACGGAATTATTTTCGTCGGTAATTATTACTGAAGGAAAAATTCCTTCTGTAATTCTATTGGTTTTCTCCGGTTTTCTAGTAGTTTACTTTCATATTTCTCCCAAAAGAAAAAGGAAAAAAAAAACCTCAGATATAAATATGTTCCAGTATCTAGCAGGTGAGAATTAGGACAATACCAGACTTGGGGGTCGCCCATCACTGCCAGCCGTATCAAAAGCTAATTATTTTATAAAAAAAATATGAATGTTATTATTTTTTTTTTCGCTTGCAATTAAATATTTGGGATAAGAACTAAAAACTCGATCAGTATATTATATCAAATTAATTGTTTATTATAAACGTTAATAATAATAATAAAAAAAGAGTAAATGTAGCTTGTTCAATCAAGTCGGTTAAAAGTGAATTGGTCGCCTCGTTCAAATAACAATCTGGTTAAAAACAATTTCATGCCACCGTTATTTAAACTCTATCTAACCCTAACTTATATGTGAAAGAATAGATTATCAAAGGATTAAATCGAAAAAATATAGAAAGTGAATGAAAAGATGACAGCATGTTGTATTGACCTGAGTTAACACATAAAAGTTACGAGTCGGGTAATGGACACAACCACATTGAGTTAACTTGGTTGGACATATCTCTTTCCTTTTCCTTCCCTTATTCTCTTCCTGACTGAGCCTTAATTCCTGGGGGGAAAGATCAACCTCGAATCCTGCCTTTGAACACTATTTGTTCTCGAATCAAAAGGGGTCTTAATTGACCCCAGGTTGAATTAAACCTAGAACTAAATTGAAGTGTTATAAAAGAATTAGAGATATAATTTTAAAAAATATAACATATTGTATCAACCCCGATCAACCAAAATTGACACATGAAATTCACAAACCGGTTCATGAATATGATCTTAATTAGGCAACATGTCCTTTTATTTTCTTATCCCTTACTCTCTTCCCAATTATACCTTAATGGGGCCCTAATTAGCCACAAATTGGATGAAATTCATGATTAAATTGAAGAGTTATTAAAAAAATTGGGGACCAAATAAAAAAAGGCTTAAATCCATGACTAAATTGAATTGACATAAAATAATTAGGGGGAAAAAAAAATATATGGCACGTGCGTTTCACATGTCAATGTGTGAAGTCATCGAGATTTGGGCAACACGCGTGCTCTCCTTTGAGAACCGATGGTGGTTGTTTTTTGTGATGCCAAAACCTTCTCGTCGAGTTCTTTCTCCTAAAATGGTGTGTACGGTGTCCAACTCCCAACATGGCTCCAATTAACCTTTTGCCCCCTTGTCTTGAGATTCGTGCAACAATAACAACAAAAACTTTAGTTATCCATAGTATTTTGTGTGTATGTGCTCAATGTTTTCTATTGTAGTTATCCATAGTCTTTACTAGGATAGACGCATGAGATTAAGATAATAAAAGTAGGCATTTTTTAAAGCTAAATTATAATAAAGGGTAAAATTATATTTTTATTTTATTTTAACTTAAATAAAAAATAGATATAAAAAAAGGCTTAAATTGAGGGGGGAAATGCATTAAACAACATAAAAGAAAAAAAAAAACAGTCTGGATGTTGTGGCTAAACTCATCGAGTCTGTGATTCGAGTCATGAACTAAACTGAGTCTAATAGTTATCTTTCTTAAATTTACTTTGTACCTTAATAAATAATAACAAAAATATTTTTAAAAAACCTTAAAAAAGAGTCCACTTGCACAGGCTACTAGCCCAGCATACTTAGGCTTCTAATAAAAAGATTGCCCAGGCATGTGGGCTTTCAAGCTAAGACCTACGTGCTTGGGTCTGTTATATTTGTTTCTAACATTTTTAAAAGGTGAATGACAATTTTTTTAATCAAAAAAGAAAATAACTAAATGACTTATCACTTGCTGAGGTAGACGACATTTCGTTTATCTGCGCTGGTTATAGATACCATTATGATGGTAAAAAAATCAGGTTAAAGAATGTTTTGCCCTAAAAACCCATTTTCCTAACCCATTTTAAAAAAAAAAACACCTTATAAACACCTTTAGAACATTTAGAAACCAATTTATCAACCTAAGAAAGCCAAAAAGGTCTAAAAACACGAAATCAAACAAAGTTAAAATTTTTTTCTTTAAATTGGATTTACTTTTTAGACAATATTGAGGTTTTAAACAACCATCATCAAACTCATTTTATCAAATGAAACCCATGGATATTAAAATAAACTATTTTGGTGGTCGGAATTAACGAAGTGACTTTCTTTTTCTACACTGAAATCTAGCAATGCTCTCTCTCTCTCTCCTCCCATAAACCTAGACTGAATATTAAAACTAAAGTTTTGTACCAAAATTGAATTTGAAAAAAATTTAAGGAACTGAAAAGTTATAATTTTTGAAAATTAGATGACCAAATTGAACTTTTCGCACCAACTTCGAACACACCATCTATTTTTGGCGCCTTTTCGACCTTGGTTCTTTTTCTTTCATTTTGACCCTTGGTAAACTAATATAAAGTAGTTGGCAATGAAAAAAAAACTTTGGGGACCAAATTGAGAAAAAAAGAAGAAGCTCCAGAGTGCACTGTAAGTATATGCATGGTGTTTTATTCTGGTGAACACCAGCCTTATGTTTTTTTGTATTTAATGAGTTTAATCCTTATTGTATAATTCAAGTAATGCGCCCACAGCTAGACAAGGAGGGAGACAACGGTGGTTAGGATGATGATGAGGCACGAAGGTCAATAACAAAGCTTATTATAGAAGCAAAGCTGTGCCAGATGATGTTCCAAACGGAATCATGATCAAAAGAATTGGTGATCGGATAAACACTCGAGAGAAGTTTAGAAATAGAAAAAAGGGCCTTCGAAGTTTAAATGTCTGTCGAATTTCAATTATGTTTTCATTGACCTGAGTTTCCACAGACCAAAGTAACAATACTGTTGTTTTATCTTGTCCACCTGGTCCTTGCTCGGAATTTAGCTAAATAAAGTAAAAGAATTAGATATTAATTATTTTCAGTTATCATAATTTGTTACTTTGATTATTTTATTTTATTTTTATATTGAAAAAGGGCCTAAAAGCTCTAAGAGAAAGAATTGCATGGGATAGGGTCCGTGAAAACATATCCCATACATTATTATTATTATTATACATATAACTAAAGGGTGTGGAGAAATCATTATTCCCCCCACACCTAAATTACGTTTTTTTTTTTCAAAATTGCATTCCTTTTTTTTCCAACTTTGCTTTTTTTTTTTCATTTAATTTTTTTTTTAAATTATTTTTGTTGATTTTACTTTTTAAATATTGAGTTGGTTAAAAATTTCGTTTTGTAATTTTTTTTCCTTTAAAATACTGTGGATTGCTACGGTGTTTTTCTACGTAGTTTTTCTATTTTATTTTTTTATTTTTTCAAAATTATATTTGTCGATATTTTTATATTGAGCTGATTGAGAATTTAGTTTTGTAATTTTTTTTAGAACATTGTTGATTGCTACAGTGTTTCATCACATGTTTTTTTTGTTTTTATTTTTTTATGATTTTCTCCGAAATTATCTTTTTTTATTTTATTTTTTAATATTGAGCTGGTTAAAAATTACAGTTACAATATGTGAGAAAAGCACTGTAACTTTCCTCGCAAATTATTGTGGATTGCTACAGTGTTTTTTCTCATACAGTTTTTTTTCTGTTTTGTTATGTTTTTTCCTAAAATTTTCTTTGTCAATTTTATTTTTTAAATATTAAGCTGGTTGAGAATTGCAATTACAAGTAAATACAAGTTTTTCCTCATAAAACACTATGGATTCATACAATTTTTCCTCACATGGTTTTTTTCCAGTTTTTTTTGTGTTTTCTTTTTTTGTAATATTTTTTTTAAAATTATCTTCGTTAATTTTATTTTTTTAATATTGAGTTGGTTAGAATTTAACTTTGTAATAAAACTTAATCATGTGGGGAAAGCATTGTAGCTTTTCTCACAAAACATTATTGAAAATTACAATCACAAGTTATTACAAATAAAGTTAAATCATGTGGGGAAGTATTGTAACTTTCATCACAAAACACTATGAATTGATACAGTGTTTCTGACATGATTTTTTCCTTTTTTGTGTTTTTTTTAATATTTTTTTCCTAAAATTGTCTTTGTCGATTTGATTTTTTTAATATTGAGCTGATTAAAAATTGAGTTTTATAATTTTTTTCTTTAAAATAATATGAATTATTGCAATGTTTTCCCATATTATTTTTTTATTATTTTTTCCAAAATTATTTTTGTCTATTTTTTTTAATATTAAGTTGGTTAAGAATTATAATTACAATAATACTAAATCATATGGGGAAAGCGTTATAGTTTTTCTCACAAAAACTATGGATTGCTACAGTATTTCTCTAAATGGTTTTTTATTTTATTTTATTTGGGAAAGCACTGTAGTTTTCCTCACAAAACATTGTTAATTGCTACAATGTTTTTTCTCATGGGTTTTTTTCCTTCCAAAATTATGTTTGTTGGTTTTTTTTAATATTAAGTTGGTAGAGAATTTAGCTTTGTAATTTTTTTTACTTTTTATTAACAGAAAAACTAAATCATGTGGCGAAAGCACTTTATCTTTCCTTCCAAATAACTGTGGATTGCTACAAATCATTTTGTTCAATCTCTAAGTTTTGATCACCAACACAATTTTTTTTCGGTCATGAAATATTGGCTCTATCATGTCTTTAGTTTCTATTACTTATCTAGCGCTGGTTCACAATTATAACACTATTAAATATATTTGTTTTATAAGCCCGGGGCAGCACTCGGGCATGCATATCGTTATTACCAAACGGCGTGGTTTTTTTACCTGCAGAGGATGCACTGTGGACACACACTGATTACATTGTGGACTTGCACAACGTGTTTTTTATTTTCATCCTTTTTTTCCTTTTAATTTCACAATTTCAAGATAAAATTTAAGACCAATTTAAGTTAAATTGTTAAGGAATGATAGAATTCAGACAAGTGACTGGAGTGAAAATACATGTAAAATGGGTGATGGCTTCAAATATTTACGCAAAAAGGTTTATTTATGTCCTACTTTTCCGATGATACATTTTCCCAATGACAATGGAGAGAGAAAGTTCTCGTTGACACTGATTCTTGCCATGAAAAAGGTTAATCTTGATGTCCATGGGTTCAATTAGATGAGGAGAGTTTAGCTTGAGTATTATTTCACCTTGAAAATGCTTGAAAAAAAATAGATCTAGCATTGAAAAAGTTTAAGGTTTCAAGTTAATTTTTTATTTTTAGACATATATTTTAGTTGTTTTAAGACATTAAGGGGTTTATGGGGGTCTTTAGGTTGTTTTGTAAGTGTTTTTTAGGTCAAAAGTTGTTGAAAAATGAATTTTTAAGGTTGAAAACCTTAACCTTGATTTTTCGGCTACCTTGAGCCATCAAAAACTAAAAATAGAAACAAAGTGTCGTTTATATAAAAGAAATTGGTTGTATTCCACCCAGCCAAGCAAAACAAAAAATTAAATGGGCCTACCTTTGCTTTGGACCTAGGAACCGGCACCCCGAGGCTCTTTTTATTTATTTATTTTTAATTTTATTTAAAAAAATAAAAGAATTTATTTAAAAAAAATCCATATATCAATAATGTTTTTAAGATTATGGCAGGATAGATATTCTTTTTGTTTAAATATTTCTTAAAAAATGTTGTTTTTTCTAGGAAGTTACCTGGTTTCATGATCCATGTTGAAAATTTGATGCATTAACCAAGATTGGCTCAAACTTTTTAGAAAAATTAATTTTTTTTTCAATTTTATATTTTGACAATTGGCTGGTTAGGAACTAGTCATTGTTTTTTTTTTTTTCCATTTGTTTTCTATGAATGAATCTCATTTTCATAACTCTAGTCGCAAGTTTGACTTTTTTTCTAGTTTAACTAAAGTTATTTATTTTGGTTTTTTTTTCAAATTAAATATTTTTTATTTTTATCCTTCAATATTTTATTGATTAAAATTAGGTTTTCTAATTTATTTTAATTTGTATTTTATGAAGTTATCATAGTTTTATAACTCGAGTCAGAAGTTTGTCTAGGTTAATCTAATATATCACTGTCTTAATTTTTTTTAAATATGTCATCTGGTATATCACAATTTTAAAATTTTAAAAGCATGTCATCCAACATGCATCAAATTTTAGGCTTTGTAGCATCTTTATATTTTTTTACAATTAGAAAAAAAAAAATTAACTCGCAACGATGTGCGAGTCAAATAACTAGTAAATAAACAAAAAAAGAAAGTTGTTTAATTTTTTTTTACTATTTATTTGCTACATTATAGATTGCTACTGTGCAACTTGCACTGGGTTGAATCCCTTTTTTTTTTCTTTAAACAATTACGTGGTCTATCTCAATATTTTAAAAGTGTGTCATCCAACATGCATTAAATTTTAGACTTCCTAGCATTTTTATATTTTTTTATAATTAGAAAAAAAATTTTAACTTTCAGCAATGCACAAGTTAAATAACTTGTAAATAAACAAAAAGAGAAAGTTGTTTGATTTTTTTTAACTATTTCTTTGCAACATTATGGATTGTTACAGTGCAACTTGCACTGGGTTGAATCCTTTTTTCTTCTTTGAAAAATTATGTGATTTTAATCATTATTATTATTTTTTAATTTCATCATTCTATGTTACGTTCGGATGGTTTAAAGAATGATAAGTTGTTTTGATGTCAAAAAATATCCTAACATTAAATTGATACCTTGTTTTGCATAACAATATTTATTTTATTGATTAAAAAGAATTAAAACAATTGTGACCAAATTTAACACAAAAACAAGAAAAATAACTTTTTTTTTCCTTTTGGTTGTTCATGGGGCGTGAAAAACTACAATTTGTTCCCTAATTTTTTAAGATTTCATGTTTCAATCCTAAACTTTGTTAGTTTTGCATTTTAATTCCTAGAATGTGAGAGGAAAGAGGGTCGTTGAAAAATGGGAGAAGAGAGGAAACATGGTAGTAAGCAAATTTCCAGCAAAAACAAAAGTCTGATTTTAATGTCAATGAATTCATCTTAAAAGGCATTCTTTTGGACATGTCATAGAAAGAATTTTGGGACCCAAAAGGTATTTTTTAAAAAATTTCTATTGAATTTTGGTTTTTAGAGTTATTAGTCTCTTTTTGGGGTTTTAAATAGGTTTATTAAGGTTTCAAAATTTTATTTTAGGGGATTTAGATGAAAATAAATTGAAAATTATGTTTTTAGGGTCCAAAACATGGAACCTGACTTTTGAAGTATTGGAGGCGGCTAGAAAGTCAATTAAAAAAAAAACATGATGTCTATTATATAAAACAAATTGAGGTTGTTTGCCTATTGAAAAAAAAAAAAAGAAGGTATGCCTAGACTTTTTTTTGTAGATATCTTTTTTTAAAAAAAAATTGATGAAAAAATCTTTTTGAATCAATCTATTAAAATAATATCTAAGTGATTGTCTAATTATGCTATTTGTTTTTTTAAAATAAAATTAGGTATTTTAAATGTGATATTATTGATTTTTTTTATGAATAATTTTGTATTAGACTAATACATAAAATTTTTATAATAATTTTCTCATTAATATTGAATTAAAATAAAATATCTATTTTTTATATAATTTTATCAAAAAATTTTTTTCATATTGGTGCATAATAATTATAGATTCATGGTTTTTTAATTTTGAACTGAGAGTTTCTTTCATGGTCATAATAACTTTTTACTTAAAAAACAATTTTTTTCATAAAAAATATATTTTTTGGTGAAAATAAAAAATGCATGAATAAAGAAATTATGTTTTTTTATTTGTTAAAAGTATATGTTTTGTACTTTTAAATTTAAATCATTATATTTTTTTTTATGATTGCTGTTAATTTTTATTCAATGAATTATATTATTAATACAAAAATCATTTTGTTATCAAAATAAAAAATAAACACACGAATCAGAAAAAAACTGACAAGAAATTTATTTTGTTTGTTGTCTTTTTAATAAATATCTATTTTCATTATTGTATAATTAAATAAAAAATAAATTTCAAAGAATTCTCAACCATAACACGTGAGCATTATCACTAATGTCATCTAAAAGAAGAATAAAAAAACCTAAAGGGAATAAATTAAAACAAACATGGATTATTTTATTTTAAACAACATTATTAAAGTGCAAATGGCCAAGCTAAGGCTACTTTTCGCGTGGTTTTAAAACATAATATGAGCTCTTTGGATTTGATATTCCTCCTGTCTGGCATATATATATATATATGTGTGTGTGTGTGTGTGTGTGTGTGTGTGTGTGTGTGTGTGTGTGTGTGTGTGATAAACTTTTGACTTCAGATAGCTGCGTTTCCTTTCAGTTTAAGATAAAGAGGTAAACTCATTGTCTGGTCCTCAAGTTTTAGAAATTAGTCACTCAATCCTTGTACTCCATACTTCATTTTCCGGTCACTACAATCTGTCGCATTTTCAACTCTTTCTATTCCGTAATGCGGCTCAACCTGTTTTTTTAACTTGTTTTTTACCTGTAAAACATCAAATTTTATATGTTTTTTTAATGGTTTTGATGGGTTGTATCAAAAATAAAAAAAATTATTTTGGTTTATTTTCAATTAAAAAAACACCGTGCACAACGTTACCAAACACTTAATCGCGTGCATGCTGATCCTCAGCACATCATGCCACTAGCTGCCAAATATTAACATAAAAGTATATGAAGGATCACAAATTGAAAGTGTGAGGGTTGTTATGTTGTCCATAGCTAAAGTAGAGGGCTGATTTAACAGATTTATGAACTTGAGGGACCAGACAAAATTTACCCCTTAAGACAAGTTTAGAAGATGCCTAATGCAGGGCGCGCTCGCTATAGGTATTTCTCTTTCAGACAATGCGCTTTTGCACTCCTTCGCCCCTTTACAATATGCTGCTGCCGAGATTGTCTCTATGACCTTGTTCCCAGAGTAAAGAAGTAAAGGGATGTTCTGATTCTATACATGTTTGCACTTCGAATGTCTTCGTATGGTTGTGTTTGTGTTTGTAAATTGTAATTCTCATCTATATATGTTGTCCTTCGCTATTGCTATATTTGATGGAGAGGTTGCGGTTGCGGTTGCGTTTATTGTTAGGGATAAGGATGTTTTTGGGAGTGTGGTTGTGATTGTTTTTCAAAGTGTTTTTCATGCTGAAATGCATAAAAATGATGTTTTTTAATTTTTTTTAAATCATTTTTGAAATCAGCAAATCAAAATGATTTATAATATATAAAAAAAAATTTGAATTTTTTCAAAATATAAATGGACCCGCGTTTCCAATCGCACCCATAATCTTTAACAAACACAAAAAAACAAAGGCATGTTTTTATATCTTTGTTTGTTGGTTTCACGTAAAAAGTTATTGGTAATTGCTCATAAAACACATTTTCAAAAGCTTTTTAAAATAAAAGGATGAGAAAAAAAATATTTTTTTTTTTTCAAAATGGTCAGCTGCCTTGACAGTGCAAATAATTTTATAATTAATGCATGAAGGATCCAAAACCTAATTTTAAAAGTAAATTTACAAAAAGCCACATTCTGTATTTGTTGCTCCATTAAACATTCCCTTTTTTTTCTCAAAATAAAAGGAAAGAAAATCCATGTTGGCTTAATGGACTGTCCTTGTTGGCGGCGAAGGCACCCAAACAAGCCCATGTCACCTTGGAGCGCTCATCAATCAAAATCCATTCAAAATTATTTTGCTAATGTTTTATAACATTGACTGAATGACGATCTAAATGTAATTTTAAAATAAATAAATAAATGCAGATAATAATGAAAATAAAAATGAGAAGTTTTTCATATGATTTATTTTGAAGAAAAAAATCGATAAAAAAAATTAATAGTATATAAAAAATTATAAAATTATCTACATTTAAGATCTGTATTTTCTCATAATATCTATATCTTTCATTAAACCGGATAAAAAAACTAATAAAATATTATTAGTTATTCCTTAAATACTATAAAATTACTTCTAAACAAATAGTAAATGTTTGGGTCATGGTTTAGTATATACGTTGCAAATGGCTAAAGATGAAATTTGAGAAAACCTCAAAATGTACCTCTAAATTATTTTAGTAATTTAAATTTTGTATTAATTATTTTTTCCATTAATTTTATTCTTAAATTATTTTGATTTTTTAATAAGAACTCATATTAGAATCACATAACAAGAATTTTTAAATTTATTATGTTAAGATTTCAAAAACAATTTGACATAATTTACTAATTGAGTATTTAAACAAATTTAAAGATAAAATTAATATAATAATTATCTAATAATAAAATTTTGGATACTTATATAATCAATGGGATTTCTGAGATTTGCATATAAAATTTTCAGAATCTAGCCCGGTATGAAATGGGCTAAAAATGAACTTCTAAAAGTTTGAAGCCTATGGCCGGAAAAGCTTTCGCCCTGGCCTGCGTGAGCAAGTTGGCGCCTTGCCAGTTCAGATGCACCTGATTGGCCATTACAAAATAAACCTTTCTTCCT
>Ga0325411_1008463_pt1 | contig 11129 bp, 7 predicted proteins | sample PopdelMetagenome_13_FD_206181 | JGI IMG/M metagenome (GOLD analysis project Ga0325411, IMG submission 206181) | Populus deltoides microbial communities from Bellville, Georgia, United States - Xylem-PdIQD-R4 | ecosystem: Host-associated > Plants > Phyllosphere > Stem > Wood/Secondary xylem...
ACTTGAACTTGGCAGCCAGCCAAGTCCATTGCACTTGGACTTGGTAGTCAACCAAATCCAAGATAACATGGATCTGGCAAATATTTCAAACCCAATATATTTGGACTTGGCAATTAACTAAGTTCAAGGTAACGTGGATATGAAAAACATGTTAAACTCAAGACACTTAGACTTGACAGTTCAAAAAATCCAAGGTAATGACCATCCTTCCTTGGCACGTTTAAGAGGATGACCATCCTACCTGGGGCACGCCCAATGGGATGTCTCCTTTTTTGGGTCTAACTCAGGGGAAGAACTCAATCTCTATGGGGTTAGCTACATATAACAACTTAAACCCTAATTTCTCTATACCTTTTAGGTGTATAAAAGTCCTTCACAGACCCACCATATTTCTATCAAACATTAATATAGATGTAAGGAATATTTATACCTCATTAAATGTTATCAAGGTAAAATTACATGTTATCTCATTAAATGTTATCAGGGTAAAATTACACGTCAGACCCTCCTTTTCACAAAAACACAAAACTCATAGGCTATAAATACACCATGAAACCTTCAAATCAAAGGTTCACAATCTTCATTCTCTACTGCATTTATATTTTCAGAGTGTTTCTCTCTAGAATATTCATATAGTTTCTCTAAAATGAGTTCTCACCTTCACCAAATGAGACCTTTTACGAGAACTAGCCACAAGTCACATTGGTCTACCAAACACCTACCTTGGCTAGGGAAAATGGATAAAATTGTTAAGACCAATTGATTAACCAATTATCTAACTCAGGAGCCCTATTCCTAGGCTATTTGGGCTTTTGGGACTTCATCAACTACAGTTTTACATGGATCCTGTTAAAAACTCTCTTAAAACCCTGGTTATGAAAAAACTACAATTTATAACTTTTTTTATTCCACAACTGCAAAAGCTACTAAGGAGAACACCCATCTGCCTGCGGAAAGTGGCAAAGGATACCTTTCTTTTTCTCAAAATGGTAGCTGGGGATTTCTAAAATTGAAAAAAGAAAACAAAGTGGTAATAAATAAGAGATCAAGTCATAGCATAAGACCATAGCAGGTCGTTCTAAACTTCTAACGTATCAAGCTTTCTATAAACAAGAGTCATGAAAGCTATGCTTTCTCCCTCCCACCATCTCTACAACCTGGATAACTCCACTCTTGCACTAAACCTCTGTAACTGTTGCAAACCAAGTCCCCATATCTCGGCTACTTGCTGAATCGTAGTGGCAAGAAAACTACCTAAATTTGAAAGCAAGATGCTTCAAAATTATTGTTACTGAACAGCTGGTAGGGCTAGACATATATTGAGGGGTATCTCAATTATAAAAAATAAAATAAATAAATAAAAAAACATCAAAAATATACTACCCATATATGCATGTTGATAGTTAAAATTTTTAAAGGTAAATGTATTGAAATGACCCTGCTGAAAATATTACAATATTGAGTTGTATGTAAGATGTGTTAATTATATGTCACTAATTAATAAAATTTTCTAATTCAAATCTTAAATATACATCTCGTATACTAAATATGTTTAGGTCTTTTATTAATATAATAAGCATAGCTTCCTCTCTACGTATCATTTTTCAAAAAAAGAAAACAAGGAGAAGTCACAGCTTAAGTAATTAAAATATTCTCTGTTTTTTTATCTATTTAATTTTGGATTAAATTTTATAAGATTTGAAATTCAAATTTGTATTGCAACGCAAAAGCTCACCTTCAGATTTAAGTAATATAATTCTAGATAACCAGTATATTTAACTCTAAATTTTTTTATATTTTATATATGATGCTTGTATTAATTATATGAGTTTTATTCTTTATTCTTTATACAAAATAAATTGTTGTTCTAAATTAATTTATAATTGACAGTTTGACGTTTTAGGTAATTAACTATTTTACAAGGTCCTTGATTGATCCTGCTGGACAAAAAACTTTGTGCTAAGTGATCAGAGCTAGACATTCTCATTTACAACCTATGTAGAAAAGGAGTGCTTGAGCTTTTCTTCAACGCTAGTTATAGTGTTTGTAAAGGGCAGTGTAAAACAGTGCACAGAATTACATAAAAGGATCAAGTAATAGACAGAGTATATGCAACCCTAACCTGCATCAGATGCAAGATAGACGGCAGCCATGGCTATATCCCATTTCTCTCCCACTTTAAACAGAGGCATCTTCTCCATAGCTTTGCTCAATATCCCTTCAAGTCCAAGTTTACTCATGCCTGCAGTGTCTCCAATAGGACCTGGAGCAATCCCATTAACTCTGATATCATAATCTGTTCCCCACTCCAATGCCAAGTTTCTTGTAATGCTATCAACTGCTGCCTGGACACCAATAAAAAAAACGTTGGGAAGATATTTATACACATTTTAGAGCATAAACTTGATAACTTACAGAATTAACTTACGAACCTTAGCAGCGGATACATGGATTTGATACCATGTTGCTGTATAATGCAGAGTCGCACTTATGTTTATTATCGTTCCGCCAGCTGTAGATGGATCCTTCCCAAGTCCCCCTCTCTTTAGATACTTGAGTGCTTCATGGCACATTGTGAAAGTGCCAACAGAGTCTATATCCATTACTGCAGAAAAGAAGAAAAGGGTTACTCAACTTTGCTCCTCTAAGACCAGCCTTTCATGGGCTAGATGAGACTTCTGTTACGTTATTGGAACAACCGATACAATCTTCACTACTATTAAGCTTAAATTCGTCAAATAACTAGAAAAAAATTTAACAATCTAAAATTCAGCTGAAATAATCGTACCAAACTCCAAAATATATTTAAGAAGTTCTTAAAGTCAAAACCAACTGCACAGATTATGCTTGTGCTTAAGAATAAAAACCAACCTGTCCTGAATCCATTGGAGGATAAATCCTCGGAAGGAACAAGAAAATTGCCAGCTGCAGCATTTACAAGAATGTCAAGCCTACCAAAATGCTTGAAAGTAGATTCCACGACTCTAATTGCATCTTCTCTCTTGCGAACATCTCCCTCGAATCCTATTGCCTGCAACGTACACAATAACAAAAAAGTTTTCACTTCTACACAGACAAAACCAGATCCTAATACTACCAATTATCCAGCTAAATTAAACATGAGAAATAGATTGCCTTCAGAGGAATTGAAAAGGTATGTAAACAGCATTCAATGCCCTCCTCCATAATCGAATGTTTGAAACATCCGGTTCAAGGTAGTTTCCATGCTTCTTCAATCCCTTTGGATTTTTCAAAGGCACTGAAGAATTCACTCTTCTAATAATATACAGTGCATATGACTATCATCGTCTTCCTACCAAACAACATGTCGTTTCAGTATAAAACTCCTCATTGCAAGCAAAACGGGAAGTCGTTTCAAGCAGTTGACCGGCCAAAAAGGAAGCCTTTTTTCAAAAAATAAATAATAATAACTGGAATTCCCTAGACCTTTCCTGTGCTTTCTCAGCAACCAAACAAATCCAAGAGTTCAAGAAATCACCATACACACGGAAATGAAACAAAATAAAGATAACCCAGATGGTCAAACAGATGATATCATCAGAGAGACTTACAGGAATTCCAAGCGAGTTAAGAGAGGAAACAGCAGAGTCAACAACATGTTTACGTCGACCCATGATGGCAATAGATGCTCCATGTTTGCCAAGCTGTAGAGATATCTCATACCCGATTCCTGAGCCACCTCCTGTCAATAAAGCTACCTTCCCTCTTAGTATCTCTGGCTTGAATGGTGACTCTACCATTGATGCCTTCTTCCTTGACTTCGTTTGCAGCTCCTTGCTCGCTTTTCTCGATGTAAAATTCGGTTGATCGTAACTCTGTTTTATAATATTGTTGGCATGTGGTGTGTATCAACAGACAAAATTCAGCCACAGATTCTGTCTTTCTTTTTTATTTCTTTTTATGTGCTCAAAAAATTATAGTATCTTTCCTTTTTTGGTTTTACATTTACATTGCCAGTCCAAATAGTAGTAACAGCATTTAGTGGAGATGCTATTTTAAAGATGCAAATTAATAAAATAGCATTTTAAATAGTATAAATATAATTTTTTTTATTATATATGTTTTAATGGAAAAAAGTCATTTAAAAAGTCATAAGTGTTTTATTTTTTTTAATGATTTTAATGTTATTTTTTTTTCTACATGGCTAGATTTAATTGGTTTATTTTTTTGTTGGCCCCACTTTGTTAGTTTTGGCTTTTTTGAAAGATATGTAGGAATAGCTTTTATAGGAAAGAAAAGGCATTTTAGTTTATTATTTGGCTTTTCGAAGTATAAAAAATAAATAAAGAAAAACTAAAATATTAATTTTTTATTTTTAGCTATCCATTTAGTTTTTTCATTGGAGATGCTCGGGCCGAAAACTACGAAAAACAGAATTTCAATCGGAGCCTCTTGAAAAGAGAAAGCCGAGCCCAAGCCCTTAAATCACGTGCGATAACAAAGGACACAAATTCTCGGACCCCACATGATGCGCTCCTCCGTGCTGTAATCGCACTACCAGATTCTCATGTCCCCGTAATTTTTCGATCAGGTCATGGACACTTCTGTACTTTCATCCTCCTCTAATATGCGGCGACCGTGTTTTAAACCTTGGAAATCTATTTAATTAACGGTTTAATCTTGCAGACAAGAGGTGATTGGGCAGGCACACACATCCTACGCTAGATATTAGTTGTTATCTTAGGGATGAATGTGATAAATTAATGAGATGTCATTTTTATAATTACTTACACTCCATTTAATTTCTTTAAAATTATATCATTTTATTATTTATATATATATATATATGAACATAAAACAAATTACGCTGGAATCAATTTTAGCAATATTGCAAAATTAGGTTGTAGTATTCTATTTTTAGATAATGATGAATTCACTTTGTTAATTTATAGCAGTTTTTCGTATTGTTTAATATCTTTCACACATTTTATCATTTAAAAAAAATTAGGATTATCACTCTTTGTTTTGTTTTATTTATTCTTAGTTTGAATAATTGAGATGTGTTGCTTTTTTAATTAATTATATATACTAACTTGTTATTTTGAACTAACTCTTCAATGTAATTGAATTGAATTAAATTTAATTTCAATAAATAAGTTGAATTTACTTGTTTAGAATAGTAGAAAAAGTTTTTTTTCTATATTATTATCATTGTAGATGAGCATTTTTTAAAAATTAATTTTAACATTATTTTTTTTAATACGGTAAATCAAAAGGGTTGACTTCTAATTTATTTTTGTATCATTTTTAGAGATTAAACTTTATTAAAAATTTAATTATTGGCATTCAAAATGATTTCAAATATAAGATTTTACTACTAATTTAGAGGGTTTTAAAAAGCTTGAAAATTAAATTCCTTGACAATGAAATTTCTTTTCAAATAAAAAAAATTAAAATACAACATAAAATCTCATCTATTATTTTATGAAGTAATTAATAACTCATCAATTAAATTCTAAATAAATTATTTACTTCTTTCTTGTGTCCAAGTTAATTTTTTAAAACTCTGCAAAATCATTTAAATAATGTATTCTTGGAATCATTTTTTAAAAAATAATTTAATCTTGATGAATTTAAAAAAAAATTAGAATAATATAAATTCAACAAAATTCTAAACGTTGTTTTTACTGTAATAATAGATATAATTTATAATGAATTGCTAAAATAAAATTATTTATTTGTTATTTGGTGGGAAAAAGTCAACAATCTACATGTCATAAAAAGGATGTCATTTAGCACCGTTAATGGAGACTTATTATCCACTAATCCTCGCTATCAAATCCAGACCAACATCGCAATCAAAATAAAATCCCCATTTTACCCTTATGATCTACTTTTGACTACCCCCCCATTTATGTCCTTCTAATTCCTCGTTGAACTCACACTCTTGTCTTCTTGTCCTCTGGATTTCCCTTAATTACTCACCAACATCTTCACTCTATCATCCACTTTACCCTCCCCCCCCCTCCCCCCCCCAACTCACCGAGTAAGCCTTCAAAACTCGCCCGACTCATGAGCCGATTTAAAAGAATCGAAATCTTCGAGCCGCACTATGCTCCCGTCTTACTCAGAGAAACCTCCATTTTCACTCCGAAATCACTCGTTTTTCCATCCTTTGAAGAACCCGAGGAGCTCGGTTTTGCTGCTTTCGATCTCTTGTGCTCGAAGCCTACCTCTTTCGAGGTTTTTGATACGTTGACTGATCTGGTTAAAACGCGCTCGTTTTACACGAGCAAGAGTATCCGCGACCGATTTGAGACTGACTTGCGCTTGCACACTCTTCATGATCGCGTCAGCGAGCTCGAGTCAAAGCTTGACAGGCTAGTCAACCCGAAGATCAACGGCGGGAGTGGTGCTGAGAGGAAGTACACGTGGACAGCGGAGATTAAAGGACCGGTGACAGAAAGGAAGTATAAACTGACAGCAGAGATCAAAGGAGGAGAAGAGAAGAAGAAGAAAGAAGAGAAGATTAAGAATTATAAATGGACTGCTGAGATTAAAGGAAAAGGAGAGGAAGAGATTCCTATCTCGCGGAAGTATACGTTTGAAACATCAAGTGGATTTGCAGGTGAGGGTAGCAAATCAGAAAAGAAAGAGAAGGAGAAGGAGAAGGAGAAGGAGAAGGAGAAAAGGATAGAGGCTAAGGAGAAGAAAGGACAGTGCGCCACGCGTCTTGTTGAAATCGAAGATTACCCTGATCATGGAGCTGTTGTTTTGCGCCAGGTAATCTGTGCTGTTTTCCTGCATTCAAGTTAGTTAAATGTGCTTGAACGAGAATAGTAGTTGAAAAGATCACGTTTTTATTGTATGTTCTTATAGGCATTTGCAAAGAGAGCTGGAGTGGTGGAGAAGAGGAAGGGGAAGAAGAAGGAATTGTCGCCTCAGGATGCAGCATTGTTGATTCAGATTACATTTAGGGCTTATTTGATCCGGAGATCACAGGCACTTCGTGCGCTTAGAGAGTTGGCGATTGCAAAAGCTAAGTTGAAGGAGCTTAGAGCTTTGTTTAATAACTTTTCATATAGGCGCCATGTTGCGCGTGATGCTGAGGAGAGGCAGAGGTTTTCGGAGAAAATTATTGTGCTGCTTCTTACTGTTGATGCCATTGAGGTAAATCATGTTTTGCTTATTTGAAATGACAGGCTCTGCAATTTGCTTGAAATGTGCTTAGATGATTACTTATGGTTACTGTTGATGTTGACGTTAAATTGTTGGACTTGGAACTGGTTTGAAGTTTTCTAGGCATGGTTTTAGTAATTTGCCGTTATTGCTTGATTGAGTACCTGAATAGATTTCATGGAAGATTTTTCCTTTATGAAATCCCATGCTACATTGTGTTTTCCAGAATTTTATCAACGTAGTAGTTTTGCATCAATTATTACAACAATCTTTTGGATTGCATCCATTCTCGTGTTGTATTTAGCTATCTTCATATGTTTGACTATTAAGATTAGTACTGAAAGAGTATATCGAATTAAGGATTTTATAGATCATGTTTGTTTGTTTTGATAAATTATGTTAAAACGTTGGGGCACACATGTTTAGGAAAATGTGAGAGCTGCTGTTTAATCTCACTAAAGATGTCCTCTTGTTCAAAGATTGAATGCAACTATTGTAGTATTAAACAACCAATACTCACCTATGATTTTGATATTGGCTGTTCACATGGCTAGTGTCTTGTATGTTCTGTAACAAGCAAATGAACTTGCTAGATAGCTTGGTTCTGATTCGTTTGGCTGCAATATTAATTACATGGAAAATGTGGTGGTCAAGTTTGTCCTTCCCATAATCTTGTGGAACTGGGATGATAAAACATGCACATAACATTTTGGTTCGTGAAGTGCAGTGCTACCATGTTTTCGTTGGCTACATCTAGATGTATGATTTGCTTTCAGCTTCTTGGTGTTGGCAAGTTTCAACTGCAATTTCTCTAATTTTGGAAGGCTTTAATTTGTCTCGATTTTGAATATGAGCTACTAGAGTTTACATGGATGTCCAGTCTGATAGATCTTGGATGGGACAGTTGCTCTGTGATGTTAGGTTGAGTGGTAAAAACCAGCAAGAATGATCATATTGAAATTCAATGGCCGAGAGCTGATGTAGCAGTTCTTAAATTTCTTAATTGGCTATATAATTGAAGATATAACTTTCAGTTCTTTAGCTGAAATGTTTATGGAATGGGCTGTGGTTTAGGTAGGTTCTAGGTTCAAATCTTAATGTTGAAGGAAAAAGTAGCAAGTACCAAATCAGAAATAAGGATAAGTAGTTTTATGAAGAAATTATCGGATGGATCGGGTCCACTACATCAATCATTGACCCAATTAGTTAGATATGCTCTAACATATCTGGTTGGCTTTCTTTTCCTCAGGTGTAGGTTGCTGTGTGATCATATGATTCTGTTCTTTGTCTTCATCTTCTGTTTTTTACCAGTGATTAATTTTAACATGTTTTGCCCTCATTCACTCGGGTCCTATTTGGTAATAGTTTCTTGAATTTTCTACTGGCCTCAAATTGGGATTTAGTCTGTTTACTGGTTGCTCATTTGAAAAGAAAAAATGAAGAAGAATGAACTTTGAGGGTCTCAGTGTTTATATGAATGCTATTAGAAAACAGGTATGGTGGAGTACATTTGTTAACCTTTTTTACATTCATTTCGTACAAGGATTTCACATAAATGATACAGCTTTATACTATCTTGATGTACCAATTGCAGATTTATTATGTTGATGCTTTTGCAGTTGTACCAAATAACTGAGCTTGTGGTTGTAGCTGCTCCCACCACATTATCAAACATAGGCTAAGGCTCACCCTCCTTTTATAACACTTGAGTTGAAACACAACAATTGATTCTAGTTGATTGAGGAAGTTAACAATTTCTACCTGTTTTTTATGTCTTTCCCTGTTAAAACTGATGGTGATGCTTGTCGGCTCTTAAATCTAGATGTCAAGAACTGAACTTCTGTGCTCATTTAAATTCCTCACATTCTGCTCATCTAAAAAAAAAGTACGTATATATGTATGTGTGTGTGTGTGTGGGGTGCTAAAGTAATATTTCCATGTCTAATTCATCAGGTTTCCTATATATGTGTGTGTGTGTGGGGGGGGGGGGGGTGCTAAAGTAATATTTCCATGTCTAATTCATCAGGTTTCCTGTAAAAGACATGTTTAAAAAAAATGTAATGAACTGATTTACTACATTTGATGACCCATGAGAGAGGTCTTATGTTGTGTCTCTTCTACCATTTATGTAGATGTTTTAATTTTAGTTTTATCATGATTATTATTATTATTTTGGCGCGAGAGAATATGTATTTGTTGTTGAGTTTGCATTAAGAGTGCCATTCTGATTGTGATGAACTTTGCTTATGCAGCCAGTCTGTTTTTTGTAAGTCATGTCTGCAATACTCAAGGATCAATAACCGAATATGATTATATGAAGCATCTCTTTTTTTACTACTATTGTCATGCCAATTAGATCTTAGATGTCCAAGTTTAATGGGGGGAAAGGAGAATGGCTAGATATCTTGGATCTCATGGTTAGACTAGTTGCTGTACAGATCTAAAATACCCGCATCTCATTTTCTGAATATGTTGGTTTTGGTGGTGGGGGTGACGGCAGCTAAGTAGCTCCGTTAGTTTCTGAATATGTTGGTTTTGGTGGTGGGGGTGACGGCAGCTAAGGAGCTCCGTTCCTGTCTAACATCGCCTTACTTCTATTGGTTCTTTAATGTGCATTTGATGTGTTGTGTTGTGTAGGGAGCTGATCTAATGGTTCGAGCTGCAAAGCGGTCAATGGTGGATGAGCTGGAGGCAATGCTTGATGTGGTGGACCCCCAGCCTGCCAGTAAATCACTTTCTATGAGAAGACGAACATTTGATATGCCTGATGGTGTCATTCGAAAGGAAATTGCTGAAGGTGTGGCCCAGGTTGTCCAGATGCTTGATAATGAAGAGGATGGCACCGCCACCTTTGAGGCATGCTTGTAAGCAAGTCATGTTTAGTAAGAAAAACTCATTCCGCTTCTGTGTTTTTCTTGGGTGTCCCGGCTTCTTTCTTTGTTGTTGTAGAATATTGAACGCAATTTGAAAGCTCCTGTTAACTCATCATGCCGTGTTTGATGTGGTTGCCCTAGCTTGCTGTTGTCTTTTGAATGAGAGTTGTGTGCTCTGATTTTCATGTCTTCACTTCCAGTTTTCACCTAGTTTATTAATTCTCTTACCCCTAGAGTCCAGTTAATCTTATATGATTAAACATTAGATCACCTCATGTCTTTTAATCTTTTCGCGTCATGTTTAGTTTGCTCACAGATAGGATTAGGCAGGGCATTATGAACCTGCATCTCATCACTGCCGGAGAATGCGTGTTCTTTACCTCGAGCTTTCTGTATTTTCTGATGAAAGCGTGTGGGTCATTGGTCATTTATTGGGGACTAGAGTGTGTCTGTGTAGGAGACCCCTTGTAGCCAGACAGGACACAGACGTGTTCTGGGCGCCGATACAATGAAAGTGGGGGCTTGCCTGACTTGAATGATTCAAGTAATTGTCGTGATCAGTTTCTAGTGACCATTTTTAGGCCCTGTAGGTGCCAGGATTGACCTAATTGTCGTGATCAGCACTTCTGTTTTAAAGTCCTTATATTTTTTATTTTTTAAAAGTTTATTTTTTACATCAATATAATCCAAAAACATAAACATATTAATTTGAAACTAAATAAATAAATGAGAAACCAAACAGTCCCTTTGAGTTTTGCAATTGGTGGATGAAACCGTATTATAAAGCAATTTTCTTTCATTTGTTGTACCAAGAACTTATTTTATTAATTACTCAAAAAATTATTTAATTGTTCAACAATTATGTAAGTACGTCACCTTAAAAAATCAAATGCTATTCATTTGGTAATATAAATTTCACAGTAAAATAATTATTTATATCCTTAAAATCTAACCAATTTACATGAAACTCTTATAATTAATATATTTTGAATTAAAGGAGCTGGTACTTGGGAAAGAAAAACATTTTTAACGAATATAAATTAATTAAGTATTATATCTATTGCAAGGAATATTTTATTTCAACATTCTTAAACCCTAAGATACTTATAATATCAT
>Ga0325411_1008464_pt1 | contig 11129 bp, 9 predicted proteins | sample PopdelMetagenome_13_FD_206181 | JGI IMG/M metagenome (GOLD analysis project Ga0325411, IMG submission 206181) | Populus deltoides microbial communities from Bellville, Georgia, United States - Xylem-PdIQD-R4 | ecosystem: Host-associated > Plants > Phyllosphere > Stem > Wood/Secondary xylem...
AATTTCAATAAAAAAATGATAAGGAAAAAGCAAATAGCAATTATAAAAATAAGGACCAAAATTAATATAAAAATTAAATTTTAAGAGATGGAATTGAAAAATAAATATTCAAAACAAATTATATATAACAATCAAAATTTTGAGGATCAAATTTAATATAATCAGCAAATAATGACATTTCTAAATTTTTCACAACTTCCGGAAAGTGTTTTCCGTCCAAATTTTCCAGGAAAACACTTTCCTGAAAACCAAACCAAATTTTCCTTTGACTAGAAAGTGTTTTCCGTTGACCAACTTTTCTAATGGCAAACAAACACAGGAAAGTTTGGAAAGTGGTTTCCCGGAAACCACTTTCCGGAAAACAAACACAGTCAAAGGGAAAACACTTTCCTGGAAACTAAACCAAATTTTTCTTTGACAAACAAACACAGGAAAGTTTGGAAAGTGGTTTCCCAGAAACCACTTTCCGGAAAACAAACACAGTCAAAGGGAAAACACTTTCCTGGAAACTAAACCAAATTTTTCTTTGACAAACAAACACAGGAAAGTTTGGAAAGTGGTTTCCCAGAAACCACTTTCCGGAAAACAAACACAGTCAAAGGGAAAACACTTTCCTGGAAACTAAACCAAATTTTTCTTTGACCGGAAAGTGTTTTTCGTTGACCGGAAAGTGTTCTCCGTTGACTAGAAAGTGTTTTCCATTGACCAACTTTTCTAATGGCAAACAAATACAGGAAAGTTTGGAAAGTGGTTTCCCGGAAAGTGAATTCCGAGAAACAAACATGGCCTAATATTAATTCCAGCCCAGTCGGAGTTTCTTCTTATAAAATTAAGAACAAAGAGGAATAGACCTCCAGCAAATACATTTTTTCTTCAGAATTCAGATATGCTTTAATAGAAATCATCAACAATAAGAAAATCCACCAATCTTCCAAATTATTTTTTAAAACAACATGACAGCAAGCAAAAAGACCAACAAACCTAAATCCACCAAACTCAAGGCACGATCTTGTGAGCCTTCAACTTATCCACCCACGAAATCAAGGAATTCTTGGAATTTCTAAACCCTAGAAACCCATGCTCCTTGCTCTTATTCATACACGAAATAATGGACTCTGCACCCAAAACAAAATCGGCAAACCACCACACCCCGACCTCCTCCAACTTGTTAGGCAACAGCTGATTGTCCTTCACAATTTTGTCCCACACTGCTCCTTTATCCTTCATCAACTCCGTCAAGCTTACTGTCTTCCCACTCTCAGGCAACCCATATTTTACTATCCCAAACTGTTCAGCCAAAACCTTCCACAAATGCTTCCACTTGAAAACATCTCCATTGTGGATGTTAAACGCTTCATTTTGTGCATTAGGATCCACAGCTGCCCAAATTTCCTGCTCAGCAATCAGATCTGCATCAGAGGCGATGGAATAAGCATTCCAAACAGATTCAGTCCCGGGGAATAGTAAAGGCATCCCTTCATGTTTACATATAGCCGCGTAAACAGAGAGAGTGCCCATCATGTTCATCAAACTATATGGAGAAAACCCGAAAATTGTATGCGGCCTGTGCACAGACCAAGTCACTCCCTCTTTCGTTGCCACTTCCTCAGCTAAAATATCTTCTAAATCGTAGTAAAAGTTGGGTGCGTTTAATCTGGGCAGATCTTCTGTGTAAGGAGTGTCATGTGGTTCGATCTTACCTACCAACTCGAATGGACCAACATAGTGTTTAAGACCAGTTTGGAGGCAAACATGTTTGAGATTGGGGGCGTTGGGGATAACAGCCTGAAGGACATTGCGGAACATGAGGTTATTAGCTTCGATGTTCTCGGCCTCCGTGAATCGGAGGGCCCATGTGACATAAAAGATGTGAGTAACATCAGTTAGCTGGGCGAGTTTTGCTAGAGTGTCGGCCGTGTTAGAGATGTCACATTGGATGTATTCAACTGGGTGGTCCAGGTTCCAGTTTGGCCGTGGACGACGGGCCACTCCGTAGACTTTCCACGGACCACCAGGCGTGTCGGAGACTGGTAGGATTTCAGCCAAGCTGTTGCCAACAATGCCAGTTACTCCTACCACTAAAGCCACGCTCTGGTGCCCTTGTGATGAGTCTCCATTCTCAGATTGCCTCTGCAAAACATTTGCCAACAGATGAAATTAATGTTAAGTTGAAACATAAATATCAAGTTCAAATATTAAAGTGATGAAGATTTGTAAATGGGGTAACTGGTTTAATCTTAATTACCTTGGCAGCTCCAATAGCTCCTGCCCACCACCAGCTCATTTTCTAGACAAGATTCTAAGTTCTAACCAAGAGTCAATCTTCAGTACTGTCTCGCAAACTTGTTTGCTGTGTTAGGTTTCTATGGTGCCAATTCTTGAAGATTGTTATATAGATGGCGTGGACGACGGTATGGGATGGTTTAATGATTTTTTCAGGCCTGGCTCACTGTCTGTGGTCACACATGCAGAGATTCTAGCAATCTTTTCTTGGCAAAGTACTCTGGTGATATCTATCTATCTATCTATATATAACGGAGTGCTAGTGCCCACTGCTCACTGCCCACCAACGTTTCAATTGTCAATCTCTTAATTCAATTTTTAAATTTTTTTTTTTTACTTAAAAGAATATTTTTTTCTATAATTTTATCATGCTGATATTAAAAAAAAAATCTAAAAGAACAATTATACCTCCTCTCTATCTGTCATAACAAAACGACAAGTCGAGAAAGTTAGTTGAATGCTATTATTAATTTTTTCTTACAATCACACGATACAAATATGGGGACATGGGCTTCTGCAAGAGAGGGAGGGAATTGGTGAACCGCTGTTCAAGATTCACAACAAACATTTATTTGTCTTTTATGGGTGGAGGCAACAGACAAGTTAATCCACGCCACCTGGTTTAGCTTAATCATAGCAGACTTGTTCCAAGACTAGCTTGGGCCATGAAGCGATGGACGCAGGGGCTAGCCTACCTAACTCAAATCTGGCTTCATGTGGAACTTGCAAGTTTGATGGGTGTAACTATAGGGTGCTTACCCTTGCTGCCTAGTTGAGAGTGCAATAAAATATCTCATTAATATTTTTTTTTTATTTTTTTAATAATTTTAATATGCTGATCGTATAAATTAAAAAAATAAAAATATATTTTATTTCATTTTAAAATGAAAAACACCTTTTAAAATTATTATACACCATCATGCTCATATTAAAAGAACCAATAAACTGTCTCAATGGATACATTCTAATTTAACTACAAACATAAAGAAAAAAAAATTCAATGATTAAAATTTAAAAAAACAACTTAATGAATCATAAAAAACCCCAGTTATAAATCTACAAAATAAAAGTAGTAATTTTTTTTATTTTGTAATGTAATTGTAATTCATGATTATTTATTATATATATTATCTCGTAATTTTAACAAGACTAGTGATGCTAACCTCACATGTCCACCCACTTGAATATTATAAGAAAAAATAACTGGAAATATTTCAGGAATTGATCCTACTGTGCGTGCATGGGACTACATTCTCTTGTTTAATAAAATAAACATAATGGTCTGCATTATTGTCTCAGGGGCTCCATTCCACACACCTGCAGAAAACAAGTGGCCGAAAAAGTATATCAAGGACTGAGGATCTGAGATCACCACTTTAAAATTAAAAGTCACAAATCGCAGTATCTCCGCTTCAGCATGTAATAATAGCATGAGATTCCATTCTCTTTGATTCAGTGATGGTTGGCTCCTCTCTCATGGTGGACAGCCCTGAAAAGTTGCAAGCCTAAGTGACTCCCTTGCATAGATATTGACACTAAAAACTTCAAGAAACAGGCACGCAAGTTTAACAATGAATTTGTTGTTATCATACACTTAAATATATTGTGATATAAAGTTGTGCAATAATGCATCAATGTTAACTTAGTGCATGTCGTAGTTTATTAATCTAGTTTGATTTTATTTTTGTATTTTTTTAAATAAATTTTTTAAATTTTAAAATAATATTATTTTAAATTTATTAGGTCAAATAAAGTTGATCAATTCTATCCAGGGCTCTAAGCTGGTCATGAGATGGGCCGGGTTTTAATAACTTTGCTATATACCTATGTGTTTGATAAAAGCTCATACTTGCCTCAGATATAAAAAATTACCCTTTTCTCTATCGTAATTCTCATCATTTCATCATATTTTTGCTGCTTGTAATTGCAACTCTCATAGGCATGCTTGCGCTGATGCTTGACGTTTTTGAGCCACGAGGCTTCCGTCTGTTTGCTGATCAATCGTGCTGCATGGTATTGAATTTTCACACCTTTGGCAGTATCAATCTTGATGCAGCCATTCAGGAATATTACACAGTCCATCAAGCTGCCTTGGGCCAAACCTTTTATGTCAAAGGCCTGTGATCTTCTCCATGGGCTCTTGTTGTGAGAATTTGTAGGAGAGACAGGCAGGGAGGTCACTAATGGCAGCATCTAGGTCTCCAAGCAGTGACTCTGAGCTCGGTCACTGTGAAGTACCACTCTCTCTTTTTCTTAACCTCAATGGACATTATTCTTGCTTCGTTTCACTAGCAGCTCTGACAGAGATTGTACTTTGCTGCATCTGTTTATGAGCTTGAGAATGGAAGATCAAATAGTTACAAGATGTTATTCATGTACATCCTTCTGAAAGGCATAAAGGCATTCCACATATCTTATACAAGGACGAAACTGATCCTATGACCAACATGCTTTAAGATGTCAGGATGAGATAAAAAATTTATTATTCGGAGCCCAGTGGAGGAGGCAGCATCTACATTTCTCCACCCCACAAAACCCAAAATAATAGCAATTGTCAATCTAACCCATTAAATATCAAAAAATTCTCTATTCTCAGCCGTTAATGAGCATAAAACAATCCATAGATTTTGCTTTGTTTTCTCTTCTATGCTCTCCAAGTGGTTCCCTCATCATAAACCAAGTGGTCCTCGCCAGCCTTGAGGAGAGGACGAGACATGCTCTCTACACTTCTTCACCCCACAAAACCCATACAATTGAGAAATTTCAAAATTTCAATTACCTTCATCTTCCCGAGCAGTTCATGGACCTCAAGTAACGCGTAAATTAAACATCATTTTCTCTTCCATGCACCTAGTTCATAGAGCAAGTGGTCCTATCACTCAGCATTTTAGACCTGAACTCACATAACAGCTCTGCTTTGCTTTTGAATCTCACTATTTTCACTCTCTAGATCCTCTAAAGGGATTGCATAAGCAACAGGATAAGTTTTTGCAGATTCCTAGATGTTACAAAACAGTTAAAGTACTCAGATTAATTACAACAAAGTTTCCTGATTTTCTAGACGGGTTCTTCACCATGTCGTCCAGAATGTACATTTTCGTTTGAGTTCCTTCATTAACTTCTCCATTGCTGCTCTCACGGTCGCATTCTCGTTAGAAAACTGTTTTAACCATAAATGCATGCAAAAATGCAAAACATAAAACACTGACTGGAGAGAAGCTTAGCATCAAATGTTGATGGTCACTAAACCAACTGCAACTTTGGTGAGGGTTTAGTTTCTTCTAATTAGGAAAACTTCCCCTTTTCACCATAATCGCACAAACGACTCATTCTCAGTGATTTGCCAGCTGAAAACTATGCAAGACTGAAGTGATGGATGCCGTATGTACAGAGTTAAAATGTTAACCATTAGCATGCAATTTCCCCTGATTTCTTTCACTTCCAAGTTATGATAATGGTTACTGTAACATGATCTCAAGAGGGCTGCAAAAGGAAGTGAGGGACCGCAGGGTGAACATGGGACATGGTCCCTGCAAAACAGAAGCATTATATATGTGGTCCCTTCACATTCTTCAACTTATAGCTTCAATTACATACTAACTCCATAACTAACAAATCTGAGAACAGAAGCTTGGAGAGACTAAAAAGCAGGCATACGGATTTTAATCTATCTAAAGCAAAGGCAATGCAGCCACATTAGACTCTGTCGAAATGGTAGACATAGTTTGCTTCTGTAACTTTTTGAATAAAAGTTTGAATGTTTTCTTTCTACCAATTTCTTGAGTCAAATGTTAAAAGTATCTAAAGGAACAAAGATTTGGTTTTTTCATATATCAATATCAAATAAAAAGAGAGGTAGTTCAGATTCTTGAGAATGCTGAATGCTCCACTGATAATAGGCCTAGGCTCCATGATTTTGTCTCAGAGGAGAGTAAACATGTTTAATGCCTACAAATAGTTGTAGTACCGGCACTAGAAATATTTCTTAACAAGCAATGAATGATGGTTCCATGTAAATTCGTGACCATCATATCTGATTCTTCCAACTAAGATGGTGGAAAGAACTGTCTAACGTGTAGCATTCTGGGCATGGCACAAGGTGGAGAGAACCTCCTCCAAGCACCATTTTCACGACTCCATATGCTGAATCATGGCATCCATAAAGCATTAATACTCTCCATAACAGATTATGGCACCTTTAAGATACGTTTCTGTTGTGGAGAACTACTAACCTGCTAATTTGGCATCTACTTGGAACTTTTCAGGCTGTTCAAGGCTGAAATGTTTTCTTGGAAATAAGGGAAATCTTGATAAACTATGCATATTGACAAATAATCCACAAAAATAGAAAAAAAGAGCACAAAAATCTTGCCTTTTGTCTGGCAATCTCACAACCCTAACAACACGTTGTATATTTTACCTTGCTTAAGCACTATGGGCGACTCTCATTACTCGAGCTTCAAAGAGACTAATTAGTTTTCAATTTCATTTTCCTCGAGCTTAAAAATCCCTAATCCTTCTTTTTATTCTTCTCAAGCTCAAGATCAAGTACTTCCTTCTCCCATGTCACATTAATCAACAGTTTGGAGCAACACAAACAGATGGTTTAGAAGAAATTTGTTGTATATTTTGGAGAACCCTAAAATCATTGTTACAAGATTCAGATCCAGATCACAAACTGATTGGGTCAATTCTTGGGTCGGCAGTTGATTAGGTCAACCTAATTTTTTTAAACCAAAACAACATTGTTTTGGGAAAAAAAATTCAAAATAAAACCCCATTTAAAACCAGGTTTAGTGCGGTTGTTCACCAAATTGATGACAACAATACCACGAGGCGTGAAGCAAAAGCTAAGGACCATCAAGGCTTGTGCCCCGACAACACGGTAAAGTAATCGCCCAGGATGGGGAGTCCATACAGAAATTATCTACCCAAATGGGCTTTAGTGCTCCCAGTTCTGTGTTGGTCCAGTAACTGATAAACATCATCCACTGTCACGGCGTATGCATTGACATGGCCATGGACAGGATCAAATATCGAGAAGCCCGATAATAGGTCTGTCTCTACATTTGATATGTTGCTTGCATTTCGGCAACAGCGTCAGTCTACAGAACGCACAGAGAACTCGAGCATAAATTGAGGAAGTGCACTTACAAAAGGTAAATGATACACCACAATTGAATGGCTTCATAGATGAAATCTTTTTTGAGAAGCCAAACAAAGGAAGTGGAACCTCAGATATCCACTATTCCAGGAGGGTGAACGGAAAACCAACCTTTGTTAGCTGTCACCCACCATAAACACAAGCTCTGGCTCCATGATGGAATTCTTCCTTGAGAACAAGTTTTCAACCAGAACCTGAGAAAATATGTAAATGACTATGCTCTATTTACAAATTCAAAGGGACATTGATTCAATGCCAATACTTCACAAAATCACTAATAAGTTCCTACCTTTACCATTCACCTTCTAATTGGTAAGAGTAAAACTAGACGCCTAATCTAGCAGTGTGATGATAAGATACCACAAGCCCTTTCCCGCCCCTTCCCTCTAAACATCTGTTTTCCACATCATATTGTTAGTAGCATTTTCATGAGATCTCTCTAGTGCAGCAACTTTAGCACGATGGGCTGAAGCAGTCACAGCAGGCTTTACCCTCTGACTGTGAGGAAGCTCGCAGGTTTCACTAATAGAAGCAAACCTTAATTCAGCAGGAGGAATAAAACAGTCCATGGACAGGCCAGGGACATTGAATGCCACTTCTTCAATTGCCCATGCTTCTTCCATTCGGGTCCTAGTGTGGCTCATTGCTGTATCTCCAAACCGGAAAAGGGTTACTACTGAACGCCCAGAATGAGCAATCATAATACCATCCACTAGCCTGTAATCATCAAGGAAAGAATTGATTGTGGTCTCCCAGTAAACGGCGTCACCTCCATTGTTCTGGATGCGGGTCAAATGAGAGTCTTCTAAATGAACAAGGAGTCCTGTTTTCTGGCTGAAGTAGCCAAACAAAACATGCCTTATGATCTCTGCTGGCCCTTCACTCCTAGCCTTGAGAGTTGCAGGATCTGCACATATCTTGAGGATAAAGCAATCATCTCCATTGATCTTCTTCTCCCCAATGCATCTTGCATTAGTAAACATGCTTGCAGTTGTTCTTGGATCAAGGCCCTGGGATTGAACATGAGCATTTAAACAATCATTAGATCAAAGAACTGCCTGTTTGTTAGGTAGTAAAATGAGTGAAAGATGAGAAGCATCTCACCTGAAGTGCACGGCGCAAGGGTCTAACAGGACCTTTAGCAGCATGTGCACCAAGCCAAGGTGTATGCCTCCACACAAGCTTCCCATTGCAGCCGGCATGAACCTTGCTTCCACCAAGCGCAAGCTCAACATACCACATATCTGGATTCATTTGCCACAAGACAAACCCACCAGACTCTGCAGCTTTGGAAGAGTTCCTATTTTTAGTGACCTTGTTAGCCGTCTCAAATTCTGAAGCTATCATCCTCACCTTCCCCATAGCATACGCATTGTGAATGGAATTCTGAAGCCTTTGCCCTCCTGATGCTGCTGTATACTGCTGTAATATGTACTGTGCAGATGAAGTTTCCTGCAATCACCAACATAAAACCACCTTAGCATGTATATTATTAAAATAAATGAGCATACACCATCGATCAATCTAACAATAGCAAAGAGTAAACTAATCAACACCATCTTTATTATTATTTTTTTGAAGTAAAAAAAGAAAAAGAAAAAAGATAATTCCAAACACATTTCCCCCTTTGTTTTAACTAAAAGCACAAGCAACGAATTAAAGAGTAATCATATCGTATTGCGTATATTTCCAGATACACAAACCCAAGGAATAGAATCTTACATCACAAAAAATGTGAGTGATTGTCTCGAGAAACTCTATAATGCTGAAGCTGTAACTACTAAAACTTATAGCATAGGAGGGAGACTGATACAAGAAAATATTTTTGAGAATTAGAGAGATATTCTTCTCACTTTTAGAGCGTCAGAATATGATTTTCTCTCTTATTCTTGTTTCTATCTTTTTTCCAATGCTGTAAATATTGATAGTTACAGCTCCGAGTACCGCAAAATCTTCCGAGTGATTCTATCAACAAACATCTTTTTTTCTTAAAAAAATGTTGCTCCTAAACAAGCATGAAATGAAAACAAAGAAACCCACTTTGATCTCAACATTTCATCAAAGGAATCAACTTTTTGCATAAGAACACAGTAACTTTACTCAACTGAAGCAGTGACATTACTGTAAAGTAAATTAATGCTGAAAACCAATTAAAAAAATAGCAGAAATCCAGAAAAAAAAAACTTATTTTTTGTGTTATTTTTAAGCAATCAAATAATTCAGTATAAAAACTAACGCAGAGAAAAATTGCAGAGAAGGGACTCACAATGGGAGTATCTTTTATACTAAGGTGAGGCAAAGGCTCAGCAGTGCTGACGTGAACCGGAGCAAGCGGGGCACCCAAGACACCAAGCAATAACCTCAGATCGGACCGTTTACTAGTGTTATTACAAGCATTTGATGAAGAAGAAACAACTGAAGACGGTCCTCCTCTTGAAAGTTGTCCTTTCATCCACTGGCCCCACTTGCCTTCCATCCTTGAATCTCCACCGTCATCTTGATCTGGTCCCTCTTTCAACGGTGATAAAGCTTCCGCTGGCCTCAAGCTCCCTGATCTAGGAATGATCAAGGGCTCTGGCTTTGCCACGTGCTGTCCATGTCCTTTTCTCCTCCTTAACAAACTAGACATCGGTGATGCACTCCTCGCCGGACTCTTCGCTCGTGACCTCCCCGGTGATAGTCCTCTAACAACTGAAAAGAACCCCTGCTTCCTCTCCATTTTTACAGTCTTGTCACTGTTGCAAGAACGAAGCTAGCTGAAAAAAGAAGAAGCAAAGCGAGTGGGGGGAGAGAGAGAGAGAGGGAGAGAGGGAGAGAGGGAAGGAGTGGTGTGTGTGAGAGAGAAACCTGTAAAGATAAACTGATAGAACTAAATCATTTGCCGCGAGACAAGAAAACTGTAAAAGGAAGCCAGTGTGTGTCTATATGTTTTGTTTTTCCTGTGCTTGTGTTTTTCATTCTACGAGGAGGAGTTGATGACGTTGGATCAATTCCGTTAAGTATGTTGCTCCTCAAAAGATATTATTTGATGTTCAATTTCATATTTTCGTAGTTATTTTAAAACTGGACTGGCTGACCCGGGCTAGAATTAGATTAAATTTTAAAAAAATAAATGAAAGTAAAAATTTAGGTTGACTTGGCAAGAGTTTATTAAAAAATTAATTGCAACCCATTAATTATTTATTTCTTAACAAAAATAGCTTGGTTTTGTTTTATAAAAAATAAAAAAAATTAAAGATTTATCTAAAAACATAATAAATGTTTTCAGGAAAAATAGTATCTGAAATTTATAAGCGCACTTGCCTAATACAGAATTATTATTGGTACGAAACAAAACGACAAGGACACACAATAATCTTTTTCTCGTGACAGAAATTATTTAAAAGATATTGATTGTCATGGAAAATCGTATCATCGCCGTTAGTAACGGTCAAATGGGGTTAGGTTACGGTCAAAGGATCGATAAAGAAATGCTAACGGGCATGGGGTGTAGAGCTTAATTTTTAATAATTAGAGAGTTCAGTGATCATTAATTAGTAATCAGCATGTTAAGCACGCCAGCAAGGGTGCAGTTTGTTTTTGTTTCTTGATTGTTTTTTTAATCCTAATATTTCTTACATTAACTTTTCAGTATTTTCAGATTTTCAAAGTTTTAGGTTCCGTTACTCCGTGCAATTTTTTT
>Ga0325411_1008466_pt1 | contig 11126 bp, 10 predicted proteins | sample PopdelMetagenome_13_FD_206181 | JGI IMG/M metagenome (GOLD analysis project Ga0325411, IMG submission 206181) | Populus deltoides microbial communities from Bellville, Georgia, United States - Xylem-PdIQD-R4 | ecosystem: Host-associated > Plants > Phyllosphere > Stem > Wood/Secondary xylem...
GATTATGTCAAAGGTATTCATGTTAGAAATGAGTTGAATGAATTACTTTCCATCTGTTTAAGCTGTAAGTATAACAGTCACATGCTACTCACCATTTCTAAGAAATTGACCCAGCCGCAGGTGTTTGATACTAGGAGGTACGAGATCAACTTGTTTCATCAATCTCCACAAGAGTATAACTGAAATAAGGTATCTGTAATCACCATACATATATAAAGATAAGTTGGAAGCTACAAGATAAAGTTACTCTAAGATTTCTGTATTTTGCTTGGAGAGTAAATTTAACTTACTGGGATAACACGTGGGCGATGGCTGCACCCCTGATACCCAGGCCAAAAACAAACATAAATATAGGGTCTAATATGATGTTTGTTACATCTCCAGCCACTATAAAATTGGATTAGATAAAAATAGGTATTAGAATGAGGTTATATAAACAAATTAAAAAAAACAATCTGACTTCTCTCATGTCAAAAAAAAACAAATCACATGATAACTGAAACTAATTAAATTCCATTAGGTGTACCAGTGGCATATAAAGGAGTTTTTGTGTCCTTGAATCCACGGAATACCCCTTGCATGGCTAAGGAAAGGAGAACTGCAGGAGCACCAAGCGACCTTAAAGTCAGGTACTGTTGTGCAGGGCCCAGCATAGGGGAATCCTGTAAAAGCAAAAAATAATTCTGCTATTGATCTGCTCAAAGTAATACATCCTGACATTTAGAAGAAGAAGACCGATTTGACAAGAAAGATGTTAGTGGAAAGTGCTGAGATCTCATGCTTGCACAGCAGAAGTGCTTACAGAACCAACTCCCATGAAGTTTAATAGTGGTTTTGCTCCAGATATGAGGAATATAGCTTGGATAAGGCCTAGAATTGCCCCAATAACCAATGCAGATGAGGCTGATGGGATGCACCTTCTCTCATTCTCAATCTTATCAATTCCAAAGCTGCTAACAGGTGATTTTGCCTTGTATGGACCTTCTGCAGAATCTGATAGAATATGTTGAAACAAAAAAAATTGAGAACCTCAAATATTTGGTCTTTAATAAGCACAGACTGAAAAGAGCAGGACATGGGATACAGTACAATTTTGCGGTATCAACTCTTTGTTTTCACTGTTCACGGTAGAACCTGTTTCCAAGGATTCACTATCTTCTTCTTCAGGGCTGACTCTTCCTATAGCATCTTCTTCCGCAACAAAAGAAGTTGTGACACTGACAAGAGGGAATATTGCAATTCTTGATACTTGATTAAATAGAGCAATAGAAACTCCAACAGCAGCAAGTTCTACTGGACCTGAATGATTATGAGAAACAAGAGGTAAGTGCTATCATCCAAAAGAAAAAAAACAAAGTCAAAAAATAAACTTTCTCGAGATGGAAGAATAGGTAGAGAGAACATAATCTGGTTTTGCAACCAAGAGCATGCAAACTTGTTTACATTCATCAATGTCAGCCAGCATAACATGCTGCATTCTCAAGTATGAATCACATTTTTATCAAAAGCTAGTTTACCATTCCACATGGAAAAAAGCGATCGCTTGAGCTTGTCACATGTCCAAGAATATGGAGGTATGGACTAATCATGCAGCCAAGACATGCAAATATTTAATAGGCAACTGATAAGCTATGAAATTTATTCATAGTGTCTATATAGCACACTCCAGAAAGAATCACTTCAATTTGAGAACGGATTAGGAAAAAAAAATAGACATTTGCATGATCAGAAGGAATACCTATTTGGCCGACAAATGCTGTGTCAACCAGAGAGGCTATTGGGTCGGCTGTAAAAGCCAAAGCCGCAGGAAATGCTATTTGTGCTATTTCTAACCCAAGTTCATCCAATTTAAGAACATATCTGCCCATAATATAGGAGAATAATATAAATTATTTAAAAATCTCTTAAGAGAAGGAGGTAAAGGGTCATATGACAACTTAAAATTCCAATGATGCGAAGGAAAATGAAAAAAGTAAGCATTGAATTATCAAGGACTCCAAATCGAGCATTTGCTAGAATATCCATCTGATGGTTTTTGAAGGAAAAAGAAAAGGGGCAGCCTGCTGAATGAAGATGGTATTTTGCAAGGAAGCAGCCAAACGGTGGAAAATACAAATCTTTTTGTCAAAGCAGCCAACTCTTTGATTAAAGATAGTTTTGGTTTCATAATGGCATCACTGAAACAGTACATATTAAAGATAGTTTTGGTTTCAATTTTTTAAACTGAAACAACAATATATACCTGACATCCTTAAAGAAAATGCAAATAGGAGTTCTCTTAGCGTGCATCGGTGGATATGAATCATCTTCATCAGCCATCGATGGGAAACTCAAATCACTAAATTGCCTTTCAGAAGAAGTTGCTAAACTGTGGGTTACAACTTAGAATCTGTACACAGGAAGCAGCTTAAGCAAGTGTTGTCATAAGGAAGTATATCTCGCAAATTGAGCCCCAAACCTGCAGATTTATCATTGAGTTCATGTTGATTAATTGCTTGACAAATGATAGCCCATAACATTAAATCAACCCACCATATCCAGTAGTGCCAAGTGGAAGCAAGGATTCGCTAGGAAATTAAAGCAGACAACTGGACTGCAGTGGACAATTAAGAACAGAACAGTACAGAAATGCAAAACAACAGCCACTGAAAGAAACAAGTACAACTTTGAAATTTGGATTTAATTTATATTCTTCTAAATCAGGTATCAAATATCAAAATCAAAATTGAATTTTCCACTTCGCTCATACGAACTGTATAGCCTGGAAGCCTTAGAAGCCGTGAAGTTTCCTCTAGGTCAGACTTTAATGAGCACGGAAACCTCATAATCAAACCATCAAAACCATGCTTCAATTTCATAGTCAAAAGGAAGGAAACGTCACTGAGCTTTCCTAGGTAAGCAAAGAAATATGGATACATCAGACATCATACATGTGTTACTTGAAGACATTTAAGCTTTGAAACCTCCTCACCATAAAAACCAAACCATCCACGAATTCAAAGCTTAAAAGAAAAGAAGGCAGCGAAAACTCAATATCTCAGCAAGAAATTCAAAAAGAAGGCGAATGTGATGGATTGCATTTTCCAAAACCTAACCCGGAGCTCTTAAATTCCAACGCCAATTCAAGTCCTGGAAGAGGGTCTTTGTGTCTCATTATGATGATGAATTTTCCAACATAGAATAATTTGGCACTGGTCCCCTGTGATGTTCCCACATGGAAACCTCAGAAAACCATGAAAATAAAAGACTCACCAGCCTCAAGCTCTAGAACAAAAACAGCAGTGTCTTTCGTTATCACTGACACTAGGAACTAGAAAAGCAAACGTTCCAACCTCAGCCTCAAAACCAAGTGTATGTATTGAGAGAGAGAGAGCTTTTCGTGGTCACGAAAGAGCCCAATTAATATTATTAGTAGTCACATAGTACGAGAGGGCCCTCCATTGACTGAAAAGCAGCAGGTTTTGAAGTGGAACAGGCGAGAGAACATGTGTCAGACTCCGTATCAGATTCAAGAACAAGAAAACATTTTAGCTTTGCGTTAAATTCTCCACTGCATGCATAGGAATGGCTACCAAATGTCCATGCCACGTGAGAGCCGTGGAAAATCAGATTCTCTTTTAGATGAAGGTCGGGCACCGCATTCTATAAAATTAAAATTTTAAATTTTTTTAAAAGTATATATTTTTTTGATATTTTTAAATTTTTTTAATAAAATAATATTAAAAATAATTTTTAAAAAATAAAAAAATATATTATTTTGATGTATTTTAAATAAAAAACATTTTCAAAAATAAACACAACTATACTTTTAAATATATACAAAAAGCATATGGTGTAAATGTTTTTCTTCATAGTAATTTTTAAATATTATATATTAAAATATTATTTTTTATTTTTAAAGTTTAGAATATCAAAGATAATTTAAAAATATAAAAAAAATAATTTAAAACAAAAAAATAATTTAAAATATTGGACTGCACCACCAAATACAAAACTCATGGAATGCATTCCACGATGATAATTAAAAAAATAAAAGGTTCATCTACTTAGAGCTCGGTTAATATTACAGTAGTAGCAGTTGCTTTTTAAAATACTTTTTATTTAAAAATGTATTGAATTAATATTTTTTTAATTTTTAAAAAATTATTTTTAATATTAATATTTTAAAATTATCTGAAAATATAAAAAAATAATTAATTTAAAGCATATGATCCGATGAACGGCGGCCACAAAACCAAATACCTGTACTACTTGGAGGCACAATTTCCTTCCCTGAAATCTTTTTGTAAATGTGCCATAAAAATAGAGTAATCATTCAAATTCTTTTTTCCAACTTCTCTTAACTACTACTTGGGTTTGTTAGGTTGGAATTATTAGAAAAAAAAAAAAAAAAGAGTTATAATCCTTAATTACTAGAGTGAGAAATGATGTTAGTTGAGCCAAATTAGATTGAACATACTAAAACAAAATTAATTTCATTTTTCACCACTCCACAAACCATAATTCACTGGAAGCTTTTTTTTTTTTTTTTATATATTGAGTTTAATGAGTATTAAGTTTTTTAATTTTTTTTAATGATATTATTTTAATCTTATTGTCCAAATTTTGAATTTGACAATTTAACAATGGTTGATTCTGGTCGTTTTCATTCTATTTTTTTATTTTAATTGATTTATTTTTTAATTTTATTTTTTTAATATGAGATTAATTAAAAATTAAATTTTATTATTTATTTTGATTTGTTTTTCAAGTGATTAGCATGGTCTTATGACCTGAATAGTATATTTAATATATTAATTGGGGTTGACTCAAGTCAATTTACTATATCATCATCTAATATATATATATATTCTTGATTTTTTTAATTAAATTATATTTTTAATTAATTATTTTTAAATTTATCAATTCAATCACGTAACATCAAATCATTTTCATATAATTTAATATTTTTTTTATTAGACAACACGTGAGTAACATTTTTTTTTATGACGCTGGAAAACTAATCCAGCATTATAACCCAACGCAAGTGGCTAATAAAGAAGATATCCTCACTGTTTCACCTTTATATTGTGATTGGCTAGCGGGGATCTAAGGTATCCCACTCTTATCTCAAGAAAGAACGCTGAGTCATAGATTGTTTTCTTTTTCCTTTTAATTTTAGTAGATTGGAGTTTCCATGGCCAAGTACACATATAAAAGAGATTCATGCCCTTTGCTTAGGGGCATCAAATCAGCTGCTTTATGACGTCAGAATTGCTTATGGGCCGGCCCAAAGGCTTCGATCCACATGGGATGAAACCCGTACCACCGAGAGAGGAGAATCTCAACTCGCCTGGAATCAGCAAATAATGGGAATATGATACCTTGATCTGGTGATGGAACAACGTTCAGCAACCAGACATGTTGAGCAATTGACGATTTAAACATCGTACGGGAAATCCCAATAAATTAGCAAAATACATCTGAATCTGTCCAAGTCACGGACATCAATGGCATGCAATTATGAAAAAACCAATAACTCTTCGGGGAACAACGTTGTAATGGATTCAACACCTCCACGGAAATCACGAATCTTAATGTAAATTTCCAGCCACTAGACGAAATATATAAAAGGAGGTAAATTTCCAAGAAAAAGGGTATGTCCTCGTGCCACCAAGAAACTATAGCGACAGAAAAAAGACTTTCAGGCGTCAGATTTTTCTATGTAATGAATTGCAGGCAGTTGCTACGCCGTGCCAAAATTCCTGGTACAAGTTCTAATTTCTGCTCTAATAAGACCATGCGTATATCACCTTTCTAACCGAGGTCTCTACCAAGGCCACCGAAAGATTATTTCCAAGGAAAAGAATTAGAAACAAAAATCAACAACCTCTCTCATCAGACAATAAATCAGGATGTGAAAATATCATCTGACGATGAATAAGAATTGGTGATATTGCTAAACCTCGGGTCATCGGATTTTCATGATCACCCTTCTACCACAAGCCAATGAACTTCCACCAAACCCCTCCAACCCCAAGCCAGATAATTATGTTGACAACAGATATGAGGAATCCATAGCCCCACCATTGGGCCAGAGGTACATAGTTGGCACCATAGAAAACAGGTGCAGATCCGATTCCATAGTGTGTGAGGCCGCCCATGAGGTTGGAAAGGAAGGCGAGCACCATGGCTCCAAATAATGGAGGAGTACCTAGAGCACCGGCAACAGACAGGAAAGCTGTAAACATGGCACCAATGTGAGCTGCTCCACTGGCAAAGAAGTAGTGGGAGTAGAAGTAGAGAAGAACCAAAATTCCAAAAGATAGCTGCCACGATAAACCGAGCCCACCAACAAACTGTAAAAAAATGCAAATAGTTAACAGCAAGTACTCCATGGTCCATACTTAATTCTAATGCTATGTTGAAATTCACAAGTTCACGTTTGCATTCATCTTGCTGAGAAGTTTGTTCCTTAAAATCCTTTTTTTTCCTCCTGTGCAAGTCAACATGCACGAGGGCCACTGAAGTATATAATAAATATAAGCACTCACTGATAATTGGAAACAACCATGCACAATGAGAAACCAGTAAGAGAGAAGCACAAACCTTAACTACAGTTTGGCTGAACCAGGAGATGAGACCATATTTGTTAAGATACCCAGCCATGGCAATGAGGGCAGCAAACCATGTCAAGGTATCCCAGGCAACTGCTTCAGCTAAGCACTCCTTCCATGTCACTACACCAGTGACAAGAAGAACGGACAATCCAAGAATAGCAGCAGTAACAGCATCCACATTCAGCATCCCACCAAAAATCCAGAGTCCCACCTAAATTGAGAAGAAATAAAGAAATCCTTCACTATTGGAGACAGAGCGCAGAATCAATAAACATGCAAAGCAGCACGTAGAATTCATGACAACACAACCACATAAAATACATCCACTAAATTATGAACATGGTACCCAAAAAAAGAAGCTATGTAGTATATTATTCAAAGAAGTGGTTAGCATAAAGAAAAAAGGGTAAAAAATGTATTTCACATGATATAGTGCTCGCTCAGCTGCCAAAGTTTTGTTGTGAGAATGCATCACATTTGAATGAAAACACTACTTTTGAAAGCAAAGTACTAGCTTTGCATCAACCATGATCTGATGATCATGCAACGGACAACAGCATTACATCAACTACTGGCACGTTAATAATCCATTTGACTATATGACATCACAAATCTCTCAAATCAGCCTAATGGACTCTGTCTTTGAAAAGCCATATGTCCAAAAATATAATCAAACAGGTCCTCTGAGAAAAAAAACTGGGTATGGTCTGAAAATCTTCAAATTTCCATCTACTATCAGTAATGAGAGCACATATAAAACATAAGAAACAGATGAAATCCAAGGTCCCAACCTAGTTACTCTAACTACTCCCCAAGTGTCCTGGAAATCTACTGTTTCCAACTCTGACCAAATATAGGAGCTTTCTTCAACAATTGGAATTATTGTGAAGACCAACTGTTCAACTACCACCAAAGAGTATTGATACATGGAGAATAAAGCCTGCCAGGATGATATTCCTTTCAAAGAAGCTTGATGGGATGTTGGCTGACAAGTCAAGTAAATTTATCTTGCACCAAAGATTCCAACCTCAAAATAATGCAAACACTCCTTCAATAGAAGCTTGAGCGAGAGCAAGAGAAAGCACCAAGAGAATTCCCCTAAACCTTGAATAAGCAGCAAAGTTGATAAATTTAAAAGTTCCTAACTACATTAACTTCCCCCATGCTCATCTCTGAAAACACATGTAACATCCTCAATACCTTACAAAAGCGCCTGGTGCCTAAACTGTTGCTACTTCAGTGTCCAAGAACAGTGTTCCTTTTGATTAAACTTACTATTCTACATAAGAACTCCGTGAAGCACAAAACTTCTCCAGCCCTTAAAAAGACACTGTTGTCCTAACACTGGCAAAGAAAAGTAACATACCAGAACATTCAGTAGATCCAAATCATTCCTCTATACCTTGACCATATACCATGAACCACTGCCAAAGGTCATCACAAGTTTAGCTGTGTGGAAGGATCCTCTCGAAATGCACATGAGCACAAAAGACCCATTATGGACAGACACTTAATGACTATTATCATGCCAATACATAATTAATAAATTCTCCATAATGACTGATAAAAACACCACTCAGCTAACACTCTTTGAAAAAAGCAGAGAATGCTTACTGCTGACATACTAGTTTCTACCTAAACAACGGCCACAGAACTAGTAGCATCACTACATTTAAACCAAGAAACAAATTGAACTATGCCTTCGCATCAACAGAAGTTGGATTACGCTTACAGAGGAAAATGAGCTCACACACAACACCATTAGAAGCAGAGCCTATTCCATTTAACATTATCAAGCAGAGCCTAAACCATTTATCATATTTGTTCCAAACAGAAAATAAAATTAAGATGGCAGATTTAAAAACAAAATTTAAGCAGATTTGAACACAAAAGGAAAACTATACTGTGAGAAGAAAGGTGCAGGTGCCAGCCACAGTAATCTCATTTTCAAATATAGTAATCCAGCTAAACTCTTAATTCCAAATTACATAAAAAAATGCAAATATGCCTCTAAGAGAAACTCAATCGTGGAAAAATCACCTAAGTTCTATGAAAAGATCAAGCTACTGCTAAGAAAATCTCCCTGAGCCATGAATTGGCTGCCAAGTTATGCAGATTTATGAATCCAGATCACAGACGTTCCTTCCTCCTTCACAATAAACACATCTAAAATCCCCAACCATCTGTTATCTTCGAAACCCTTTGCATATATGAGAACCCAAAACCAGAATTGATTTGTTACTTTAGCAGCTATGAACAGATTTCCTTCCAAGACACAAAAATAACTTTTCAAAAAAAGTAAATTAGCAGGGCTAGACTAATGCTGCACAAGAATTCATCATCAATAATGCAAAGACCAAATATAGCTAAACAATTCTCCAGTCTCTAACAAAACATCATTCAACTAAGCATTCAAGCATACAAGCAAAATTCTCCAATCACCCAAATGCCATGTAATGTAGCTTAAACAATTCTCCAAAATGTCCAAAAAGCACCACTCAGCTAATAATAAATGACAGCAAAGAAGAATTATCGCTAACTAACAGCTGATGGTCATACCTAAACAAGATACAACCAGCTATTCCTATCGAAACCGAGAAACAGAGTAAAGGGAGCAGCAAATTAGACACCATTGCACCAAATTAAGCAGGATGCAATAAGCAAAAGACAGATATAAAACAGAAACGCAAACTATACCGTGAGAAACAGAGTGCCAGCCATAATAATTTCATTAGTAGACATGGGTCCCATCTTCTCCAACTTCTCCCTAGCCAATTTAGGTGCATCAGGGCTAGTCTTGACAGTTGGCGGATAAATCAAATACAAAATCAACGGAACAACAATCAACGAAACCAATCCAGGCACAATCGCAGCCTTGGCCCAATCCGTCCACCCAATTGTTTGTTTAATCGTATTGAATGTCAAAGTAGCACTCAGAGGATTCGCGGCCATAGCTGTCAAAAACATGGAAGACGAAATCACTGACGTTTGGAAACAAGTTAACATTAACCACGAACCAAGCTTATGCTCCGTCCCATCACCCGCATTACTACCACAAGCAACACAGAGTGACTTCACTAGCGGCAAAAATATCCCTCCTGCTCGTGCAGAAACAGAAGGAATCGCCGGCGCTAGTAAAGCTTCACTAAAAACAAGACTGTAACCTAACCCTAACGAAGAAGATCCAAACAGAGACACAAATTGATACGCAATTCGGTTACCAAGTCCGGTTTTGATAAATCCACGCGCGAAGAAGAAAGCGAGTGCAATTAACCAAGGGATTGGATCACCGAATGCGGAAAACGCGGCGGAGAAAGTGAGGGTTTTTGTTAGAACTGAAGCTCCTAAACCCATCAAAGCTACCGCTCCAAGCGGTAAAGGTTGCGTGATGATTCCGACTATTGTAGCAAGAAAAATTGCGAGCAGCTGCCATGCTGGTTTTGTAACTCCCGCGGGAACAGGAACGAACCAGAGAATGACACCTGTCGCGATGGATGCTAGTAAAGGTTTCATGGCTGCTCCTTTCCATGGCGGTGAGGCAGGTGTAATTGATGTTGGTGCGGGTGACGGTGATGCTGCAGATGCTGATGCTTTTACTGTGAAGTTAGAGATTTTCCGGGTGGCTGTTGTGATTTTAGATTTGGAGAATCTTGGGAGTAAGGGAGAGACGGTAGAGAGTTTTGGGAGATTTGGACGGAAAGGGAGGGGATGTGGTGCGGTGGATCTCAGGTGTGAGAGAGAGCGGGATTTGAGACAAGGGAGGGAGTTGTTGAAGGAAAGAGAAGATGATGTCAGAGCAAACGACGCCATTTTCGGGTATGGCGTTCGAGGGGAGGGGGGGGGGGTTGGGTTTTCAGTCTTCACTTCTGCTCTGTACACTGCACAGTGGTTTTGAAGGGAAGGAAAAGTTTTGAGAGATGATTGATTGGCGTTGTTTTATATGGGAAGTAAGGAGGGGAGGATCTGAGCTGTTGGTTTTTGATCAAACGGTGGATACGATGGATGGAATATACGGGCTTTTTTTTCTTTCTTTCTTTTCGCCAGTGGGGTGAGCTTCGTTAGTTTCGCCCTGGAGTTGAAGTGTCCGTCTAAGATCTTCCGATTCACCGGCCCATGTTGTCTTTATTTGTGGCAAGGCTAGTTGCTAGCATGCGCCGGTGGAATTGAGGGCACCTTGTTAACGTGGCAGATTGTGAGTGGATTGGGTTTCTGAAGGAACGTGACCTTTTTGGTGATTGTGTACCGTGAAGTGGCTGTGTAGTACACGTGGTTGACTATAATTGGTTGAGAAGGCTTCAGGTCAGCAATAGTGGCCTATAACCAATATTTCCACCTTGAATGGAAAGGGATTGAATGGCCAAGAAGCTTGGAAAAACAGGGGCCAGGGAATCCAGGGAGATGAAAAGGCGAGAGTAGGCCTGGGGTTATGGTGACCACAGAAATACTGGTGCAAAGATTGTAAACAAGGCGAGTTGGATCGAGCGCAGCAGCAGGCAGTGAGAGAACAGACGAAAGAGAAACAGCATA
>Ga0325411_1008468_pt1 | contig 11124 bp, 8 predicted proteins | sample PopdelMetagenome_13_FD_206181 | JGI IMG/M metagenome (GOLD analysis project Ga0325411, IMG submission 206181) | Populus deltoides microbial communities from Bellville, Georgia, United States - Xylem-PdIQD-R4 | ecosystem: Host-associated > Plants > Phyllosphere > Stem > Wood/Secondary xylem...
TGTTGACGTTTCTTCCTTCTCTTAGGTTGAAAATTAACTTAAAATCATGTCTACAATATTATATTAGAAACTAACTTAAGAATTATAAAACTAGTAATAGCAAAAGAAACTAAACAAGATTGGACGGACCATGTTATAAAAAAAAAAAAAAAGAGAGATTGGGATTTGAGAGGACTAAAGAAATGAGAAAAATTTTACTGTTTCAAAATTAGAACCTGAATTTCATACAACTGAACATGCCCAAATATGGTGATTAGCCATCAATAGCTTCCAATAGTTGGTTTGAACCCTTGTGAAAAAATTGCCACTAAAAGGATAGAACTTTCTGACTGTTTTTATGCTCTATAACATTTGAAACAAGTTCACGTCAACCTAATGGATAATAATGACCTATTGATTATATTGAAGAAACTAAAGTCCAACCTGTGCTTGCTGATCTACGACCCCGAGGCAATGAGGTGACTCGAACCATTCGGGGGACACTCAAAATAATAAAATTCTTGACTTTCCATCGTTTCAATCGCCCATCTACCACTCCGTGCACTCCCTTCCTCGTATTTCTTCATCACGTCTTTCAGGTCTTCATGAGAATGGGTACAGTCCGTATCTATCCTTTGTAAAGCATGTGCAACGAGCATGCTGGTATAAGACGGTGTAAACCAGTGAGCAAAAGATCAACCTTCCCCTAAGAGGGCCAAGCTGAGGGGGAGGGCGAAGTGAGGCTTGCCTGTGAAGCTCCTCCCATCCACATCATCGGCCGGTTTGGTTATGCAAGAGGAAAATCTGCTTTCTGTGACTGAATCATTCTCTGACGTGCTGATCTAGCCACTTAATTAAACCCTCCTGATAAGTACATTAAACATATCAAAAACTGCTCTGATGAAATATGGAATGACAGCTAACAAGTGTAAATCAATTACAAATTCAAGGTAAAAATGAAAATGGCAATTAATAAGTAGCTTGGCAAGAATGCTATCCAGTTGAATAGTTACTAAAAATTGCCTGCCAAAATTGTATAAGCTTCAAAAATAGGATTGTCCTTGTGTCTACCAGGTAATCATGAACAGCATCCTATCGAGCACATTTCTAGCCAGGCTACTTGAAATAATTAGCATGCATGGCCTCAGTAAGGGCAGTCCACTTTTAATGACAGAACTTTGTAAAACAACTTGAAAGCTCTTCCTAGAGATCTCTTAAACTTTATATCATGCCTATTGAATGTGTTGTCTTTGATGAGACAGAGAATACCTGTGAACCCGGGGTGATGCTGGCTGATCTGGAGAAGTAAGATCAGAAACTCTTTGAAAATCTTGTTGCTCATTAATGCCTCTTGATGACTCTTCACCAAGATGAGGTGATGCCTTGTCACCGGTGAAATGAGCTGGCCCAAGGGACCCAAATTCTACATGCTCACCAGCAGAACTGTAGCCCATGTTTCGGTCATATGGATAAAGCATAACTACTGATGCAGAAACTTCACTATGATTCACAACTGGTATTGGCGGATACATGCCATATGCCGCATTGGTAGAACCTCGGTTTGTGGAGTTTGAGAAACTAAATGAACCATTTCGGGGATGGTGTGGTGGAAGATGAGCTTGCTTTGAGCTCCATGACCTATCAGAACGACGATTATTTGGTGTACTCCTATCCATCCTAAAGGATGGCTTCTCAACTTGATTCTGGTTTTGGCTGCGACCACCAAATCGTGGTCTTGAGTTGTTATTCCAGTTTCCTTCCCTGTCATCATGGTGGTCCTTCCTGTCATAGCTGTTATTTCCCCTATGGTTTCTGGAATTGGAAAATTGTCGATCCCTGTAAGATATTTTCTGAAGAGAAGAAAAATTTATAATAAATTACTATCCTTGCCAAACAGACAAGACAAAACTCCACCAAAAAAAAAAAACAGAGATCAAAGTCAATAGGACATTAAAAATAAATAGGTTGATCATGATCAAGCCAAAATGTGAAGAGAAAGCCACAAATTCAAATAAAAGCAGCATCAAATCACAAATTACAAGAGATCCTATTAGTTTAAAGGCAGCATAATATGGCTCAAAGCATGTCTCATGATTAGAAAATATTACAGCTGCATTAAGTCACATCTTCAGAGTTATTTACAACTATTTTTCCTTTCTCATACTTCTTACGGAGCATATCTGACATTTATTTTGCATCACTCAGCACAGCTAGCAATGTATGTATGATGAAGATGACCTTGGATAGTCTACAGGAGTTTGACATTTTTCTTTCTAAATGAACTAAGTATTAACTGAATTCATAGACAAAAAAAAAAAAACACTAATCACCCTTAGCCAAAAATTCAAGAAAGCTTTCTTCACGGAACCTTAAGAGTTAATATGTTTTGTAAGATAGAGATTACCACAGCATTATAACACATAATTACATTTCGACCCAAGACCTATATTCCTGCCTCTTGCATCAGCTCATAAGGACACCCTCCTAAACAGAGACGATTCTTACTTTAAAGAATGAGGTATTAATTAAATCTAAAAAAACAGGCAGCATTTTGGATGAGGCAAAATAATATTCATTGCCAGAACAAAATCAATCCAACCATGGTTATGCAGGCATGCTAAAAACATCATTCAACAGCAATAAATAACTAGAAGAGTTTCTATAAGCAAAAGGTTGGCCACATTCTCTACACCTTAGAGTGGTTTCTACAGGTAGTTTCACTGTACACAACCTTCCTTTCATCTTTTCTAGTTTCTGAACAATGTCCTCAATGATTGTAACATTTCACGAATTAATGAGAAAGAATTAACGAAAAACTTGACTCATGGAACACCCACATAAAACTTGACTCGTGGAACACCAACAAAACTTGGTTTTTTCAACCCCTTGACTCAAGGCATTTAAAACTACTGCATTCTGAGATAACAAACATCATGGTACGTGTCAAGATAAGATCCAGCCCTCAGTTTTTTTTTATGTTTGGAATATAGCCTACTTGGTTAGCAAGCCAAAGCACCCACATGAACGTTATCTATTTCAAAAAAAAATAAAAAAATTCCTTATGCCTCCCTCGAATGGCATCCATTGTAAGCCATGTAAGAAAAACATTTTTGGCAACTGAAACTTGCTGTAAAATGCAGAAAAGGCAACTGACCAAACTTACTAATTTTACAAAAAATGAAATCTAACTTTCAATAGGTATCATGGAACAATAATCATGGAAATAATTATTGCTGATGTCCTGGTCCTCAAATTACATAGATAGATGGAAGATATCAGGCATGGTTCTTTACCAACAGAATTAATTGGTATAAGAAAAGTCCATTACCGGATTGGGCAGGTAAGTTCCAGTTCCAGCACGGTATCTAGGAATATTATCAGCATAATGTTGATAAAAGCCAGGCTGCCTGATAGATCCTGGACGGACAGGTGCGACGGGAATAAGATGAGGACCGTTCATATGTTGAGTTAAGAGATTCATGTCTGCAGGAGGTCTTCCAGGACCATCCCATGGAAAATGTCCCTGCAAGTACATTGGCGGTGCTACAACAGGAGATGGATGAGGCAAGGAATCATTATTTCGAGCATTCTGGCAAAACCGCCCATATTGTAGATTCTGCCAGTGGCTGGCAAAATCACTATTCAAAATTTCAGATCTGCCCTGTTCAGAATGCACCAAGGAAGAAGCATTATTCACAGATGTATAAGTATTTAAAATCTCTGACCAATCAACATTCTCAGATGAATCCAAACTTTGGTTCGAGTGATTGTTTTGTGAGCTATCAAATTCTTCATCCATATCGAGTTTTCTGGTGGATACACTAGATGTTGCTGCTTCGGTTGGAACATTGTATACTGGAACCATGGCTAGAAAAGGCACCGGTGGTCCTGTGGGATAAAATGCAAAGGGTAGTGCTCCATGGTTATCATTAGGTCTCTGATGAGAATTGGGACCCACAAACATTGGAGCAACTGAAAGCATTGAATTTGATCTGTTCACTGATGCCGGATCATAACTTTGTATTTGATGATTCCAAACATGTGAAGCACCAACACCAGAAACCATGCTTTCTGACAGTTCAGTGCCTATGGTTGAAAGTGAAATCCACTCTCTGTTGTCATCATCTGGCTGAAGAGATATGTGATCAACTGATTTGTCTTCACGTTGCCTTTCATTCTTATCCATCCCATATGCAATAGAAGAATCTGTAGAAGGAACAGATTTCTTTCCCCGCCGATCCTTTTTTGACTTATAAGTCCTCAAAAGTAATCCATCACCATTATCTTCAGATTTGCTTCCTGAGGACGATGCTTCTGAAGAAGGTACAAATCTTAAATCAGCTGAGGAATAAGCATCAGACTCTTTAGGTATTTGATATTGAGCATCATCACTGTAATTTTCCCTTATCAGACCTCTGTCTTCTGTAATTAACCCGCGATCCCTTGGAGAGAAACTGCCGGACCTGCTTACACGAGATGAATGGACATGGTTAGACTCAACAGAAGCAAGAGGTTGCCTATGCTCCTGCAGTCGAGATTGGGAGCTTCTGTTCTTCTGTTGATGTCTTACAGAATCTGCATCTGGCTTAGACCAACCATGATCACTCTCTTCTTGACTCAACTCTGTAGATGCCAATTTAGCATCAATCATTTCAATTGTTACTTCTTGATCTGAGGTCATTCCCATGCTTGGAAAATATTGGGATACTGGATTTGGAATAAAACCTTGAGGATAGTGCATGTTCGACACCCAAGGGGACTCAAATGAAGGAGCATTTATGGGAGCTGTACCAGTCATATGTTTTTGAGCATATCCAAGGGAAGCTAATACAGAAGGTGGTAAAGCAAAAGGTGGTTGACCAGAAGCTAAATTCATGGGCATCTGACCCTGTTCACTGACACTATAACCACTGAAAGATGCCATGCTAACACGGTCTTGCTCTTCCTGATGCAATTGTGTTGTCTCTGAGAGAGAAAGGTGGTCTTCCATGGTTCCTTCGCCAGAATCACCAAAATAGCTATTTGAAGCACTAGTAGAATCAACAGCAGCATCAAAGCTCTGATGGGATAGGCTATGCCTTGAAGATAGTGAGTCTTCAGTTGAAAATCTTGCACCATGGTTCTCCAAAACCTCAGGGACCAAATTTCTTCTCCTGCTATTGTGTGACCTTGCAGGAGCAGTCTGCCCATTTACTGTCTCTGATGCCCTGTTATGCCTCCCTCGAGATAAGACTTCACTGGATGTATCCGTTAGTTCCGGACTGGATTGAGTCCTTGCAAATTGATACCTAGCATTCACTTCATTCCCCAAGTAATATGTTCCGGAACTTGTCATCTTTTCATTATGTGCATTCTCATTCAAACTATTATATATTAATTTTTTATTTTTCTGATGAGAGGCCATGGAGTTAGTCAAGTTGGCTTGCATGCTCTGGCCTCGAGTGCCAGAAATAGCTGATATATTACCAGGCCTGGATGTTTGTTTTGAACTGCGGTTATCATGCTGGGAGGAAACACTGTCAGATGCATGAGCAGCATGAGTCACCCCGACCTTAGATTGATGGCCAGAAGGATCCTCTTTTGTCTTTTTGCTGCTTGAATAATTTATGATGGTCTCAGACCCATCAATTACATTAGACCTGATTGGTCGCTGAACAACGTGATTGGAACTTGGAGCATCAGGGCGATGACCTTTTCCATGCCTGTTCCATGTGTTCAAGAAAAACTGGTTGAATTCAGCAAGCAGATTCTCTTTTGGACAGTCAAGCAATCTGGCCAGACGTTGAGCTCCAAAAGCAAAAGCACTGCGAATCCTAAAGAAGTTACCTAGCAAAAATATTTGGAAAAAGCAGTTAGACAACACTATAAGTGAAAACATGAGCATAAATAAAAGGTGAGATTCCTATCTGATATTTCCAAGATTGTGTTTAACAAGAGAAGCATGAGGCAAACACTGAAACTACCTCAATCCATGAAAAATAGGGAGAGACCCACACAAAACAGATCTTAAAGACAATTAAGAAACTGCTCCAGCTGACAAACAGTAGGCATGCTTTTATTCAAATAAACTCAACTAGGCCTCAGTTCCACAACTAATTGAGATGGCTATATGGGGCCATGGGTCATTTTTCTCCATTCCATCTTGGGCAAAACTCTATGTTAACTTCATGATATCAAAGCCATAGTGTGTGTTTGAGAGTGTGTCTGCAGGGATATGGAATATGGACAGACATTCATTCACGCATGCATATGTGCAAACAACTCACTAACTCAACATGAATTAGAATGTTATTCTAACATTATTTCAGAGCAATACCCTTATTGACACTACGGCCAAGATTGTTATTTGCACGCAAAGGATCAATGACATTAAAATATTTGGAAACAAAGGATTGCTCTTGATTTTCCTGCCGGCTAGGAAAGACAGCATACACAGAGCTGCAGACATCTAGAAACAATTTGCTGAGAAGTATATGGCCACCATCCTTCCGTGGAGAGAGCGCTGTAACATTTCATAAAGTGAATTCAGAACCAGCTATTGCCAAACAACTAGCAGAAACATCACTAAAAAAATGAATTCTGAAGATATCATTCAGAAGATCCATATGTACCAGTCATATCAGGAAGTGAACTAATTGGAACTGGGCCCCAGAGGCTAATGCAATAGTTGTCCCAGTCAAATTTACTGAAAAATTCCAGAAAGCGGTAGAGCACCTGCAGATACAATAACAAGATTTTCAGGTAAAAACAGCGAAGGCTTTGGAAAACTAAAATTTAAGAGAAACAACAATGTCACCTCAAGTGGCCCAGCAAATTTATTATTGAACACGTGGAATATGTACAAAACCAATGTCTCCAGAGCGTAAGTTGAAATAAGGCCATGGTGAGCACCCAAGATGCGGCTCTCATAGTAACACCAAGCTTTAATCAATATAATGCTGCGCTTGAATAGATGGTTTTGGTCTATCAATTGATCAACCTTAAAAGTGAGAGCTGACATTAGCAAAAGCTGAGAGAAAGCGAGAGGAGCACTCAAAAAATCACAAAAATAAACTTGGAACCTCTGTCCCGGAGTAAAATATTTCACCTCCTCAAGGAAGCAAAGGGTACACAAACCACCCAGCTGGTCAAAGGATATGTCTACTACAATATTTTCCACAAGACACTTTATGATCTTCACCTGCAAGATGATGGAATCTACAATCAAGAATATTTGGAAGGTGCTAATTTGTAGTTGAATAGTGGAAGGAAAGACTATATCAGCAGTATTTGAACAGAACAACCAAAGAGTAAGTTATATATGAATAGGATACAAGCAAAAGAAACATCAGATTTAATTGATTTATATCAAAATAAATGAAGCACGTGACACATAATACCCACAGAAACAGTTGAATAGGCCAGAATGCGATGATACATGAATAAACCAAGAGTAGAAACTGCTCAACAACAAAGAGGAGAGATAACAAAATGAGCACTACAAATTTTTTTATCTTTTTCTCCCTTTCTTTTCCTTCGCTACATGGTCATTGCTCTTTTCAATCACCACTGAAACTTCATTTCTTGATTTCCCTATGGCAGGGAAGAAAGTATGGCAGTCAGCAGAACAACCAAAATGTCTAGGTATCCTGAGCCCTCTAAAGCAGCAATTAAACAGTTTCAAATTCACACCGTGATTATTTCAGCCCAAGCCACTCTTGTGGTAATACTATGGTAGTGAAGTTGGAACAATAAAAATGCCCTGCCTGAACCTTTTGGACTGTTGCTTTCGGTTAACCATACTTGCAGAAAATGCAAATCAAATAAAATAGAGGGGTTTATCTCTATTAGGAAAGAAGCATCATCAACGATATACTCAAAGGGCATACCTCTGCCTGGATATACTGAACCTCTTTCACATGGAATTCAGCGTTCTCATTCTTCTCCTCGTGCTCTAAGATATCCCGTACCTCATTGGCCCATGTTTCCTTCAAATTCTGGTTCTCAGTAAACACTGTTAAATCAATATCTCCATCAGGTAGATAGGTCTTGAGGGGCACAGACCCAAAGGTGAACACCTGTGATTATAAAAAAATATAAAGGTATGATGAAGTGAAGCAAGAAAACTTTTTCAATTTGAGTCATCAGAACTAGGAAGCTTGACAAATTTTCCTCTCAGTGTCTGACATCAATAAGCAAACTTGTCAAATATTTGCCAGTGCCCACATGTGGAAATTTCAAAATAGAGTTGTAGGTGGTCCAGTAGTAATGGAGATATATATTTTGCTCATTATCTTCTGAATTTATTTTGAAAGATGTTGGTGTTTATTTTAAAGTTTCACTTTGGCCATCTACATATTGAAGACTTAGTTTCCCCAATTTTCAAAAGAAAGTGAAAACCCCACAATAGAAGACAGAGGAATCCTTCATAACTGGGAAAAAAAGATAACTTGTTCATCACAAATATATCTCCCCATACCACGTCCAATCACTTATTTCTTTCCAGGAAACCTCTAATTCTAAATGTGAGAGAGACGATAAAATGATAAAATGAAAGCAAATATCATCATTTTATTTCTAATTAAACATTCTAAAAAAAACTATTACCTTGCTATTATTTAAGTGTATATTAAAAAAAAATTTAAGCACAGAAGTTTATCCGCTTATCCTTGCTCTGGGACAAGTTTTGCATCTATAAAACATCAAAGAAAGTAGCATGACTCTCACCTGGTAGTTTATAGCAGTGTACAAAGTGAAGACGTGCATCACTCAGTTATTACAAAATGGCAGAAAGTTATAGTGTTTGGCTAAAACTATAACAACCTCCATCCTAAAAACACAAATCCAGGCTAAAACCCAACACTTAACAGCATTCAATAAAATTAGCATGTCACTAAAAAGATAAATGAATGGGAAAAATTATCCAACCTGACAGGGGAAGCAGTTCATTATAAGGCACTGAACATAGCATAAAACAGCATTTCGGCGCTCCTCAGATGGTTGATTGGGCTGAATACAAGCAATTAGCTCTGCAGTTCTCTCTTCAGCAGTTGCCCATCTCTCTGGCTCAAGTGCTTGAGTTACAGAGGCAACTTCATTAGGCAAGAGACCATTAGGGGAAAAGCCACTGGGCTGAACCCAGCCCTCTAGACCACTCATGCAATACTGACCCTTTGCAATCCCAACCTGTATGAATTACAAGAGAAAAATTATATATGAGCATGTCTCAAAATATTAGGAAAAGAGAGGAAGTAAATTAACTCTATTTTATTGAACAGATCATCACCAATAAATATCATCCTTATAATCAGTAAGGAATTAAAATTCCAGAACACTTGCCATCCATTTCTACCAGGAAGAATATCAGGATAAAGCATACAAACACATGCATAGGACAGAGGGATCAATAACAAGCTAAGAACCCGCACATAAACCTGAAGAGGCAAATCATACGGGCCGGAAAATGCCAACATATAGTACGCATGTATACACATATCTACACCCAACAAATAACCTTCAGATGGCAATAAACCAGCGGCTAGAAAGTTAAAAGGAAGCCAAAGCTAACATACATGTACACTGTTTGATTTTGGCAGGTAATTAAAGCACCAAGATATAAATCACTAGCCCAAAATCAGCAAATTCTTTGCCAAATTTGACAGAAAGATCTAATCTTGACAGATTCAAGACAACATCCATTCACTTACTAATAGATATTCAGAATAATACTAGTCCCAACTCAAGTGTAAAACAAACAATGCAAGATGAATTCTACATTCTAGAGCCCTTTTCTTAGCACTGTCATTTCTCGGGTTTGAGCCTAAAATCCTCCATCACGCAACGGGTATCCCGCTATCAGCACATACGCACTATTGACTTTAATGTGACCACAAAATAAGACATAAAAAACGAAAGATTGTTGGGGAAAAAAAAAAAATCATACACCTCATATTTTACAACAATGTCACCAAATTAGAATAAAAAATGCATTAACTCCAGCGTATCCATCTAAATCTCTTAAGCACCGTAAAGAACAACAAAAGCACGTATAAAATTCAAATTCATTAACATGGGCAGGCGTTCATTTATACTCTGCTTGGCTCTCAATTGAAATGCAGCGAATTAAAAACACTAACAAGCACTACAAAATGCAACAGTTTGACTTATCAAACAAGCACGGCTGGAAAAAATCAAAAATCAAAAAAACAAATCCTCTTTTCCTCACCAGACCTAAAATTAAAACAATAAAATCAAACAAAATACAGCTAAAATCAAAAAATTAATAAAAATAAATAAACACTTCACCCAGTAAAAAAGAGCAAGAATCTGAAGTATAAAAGGAAGTAAAGTTTGAAGGGAAAAAAATCTCACTTAATCATGCAAATTTAAGCAAAAAACAAAAATCACAGTATTCTGCGATTGTACGGGTGCTGCAATGGGAATGTAGAGAGAGAGAGAGAGAGTTGGGTTTTAGCGAGTAAAAGAAAGAGAAGAATCTTGATTTAGGGTTTATAGTAGAAGGAGAAGAGTAGCGTGAAGGAAGAATAATTTATTTTCTGTTGATTATAAATTGAAACCAAAGGAAATACTGTGCTTGCGTTTTTGTTGCCACTACGTTGGTTGCTGGCTAGAGTTGACTCCTCTTGCAGATAGGTTTTTAAACAAACAAAAAACATGCGTGGTAGTGTAGTAGCCAGTAGGGTTACGTTAATACCTATTAAGTGTTGTTTTAATATTGTATTAGTTTTCATGGTTATAGTTACGGTTTGAAAAATAAATTTAAGATAAACTATATATTATAATTTATTTTTAATTTAGATTTTAAGAGAAATTTTTCAGTAGAACTTATATAAAATTGTGTGGTGTGTTGATTAGCAAACACTTTTAAATATGTTATTGGAATAAAATATAAGGTATATTACACTGAAGCGCAAAAATAAATGAAGCTGAAACTTAATTAAAAAAAATATATGATTTATAATTTATATGGTAAAGTTTGGATATAAACGTTGAGGCTTAATTTACTTTATGAAATGTATAATTTCAAGCTTTTATAAATGATTATTTATAATTATGAATAAGATATTGATTAATGATATTTTTAATCTCTGTAGTTATTTGTTATAATTTCAAGCTTTTATTAATGATATTTGTAGGGGTAAGTAA
>Ga0325411_1008469_pt1 | contig 11124 bp, 4 predicted proteins | sample PopdelMetagenome_13_FD_206181 | JGI IMG/M metagenome (GOLD analysis project Ga0325411, IMG submission 206181) | Populus deltoides microbial communities from Bellville, Georgia, United States - Xylem-PdIQD-R4 | ecosystem: Host-associated > Plants > Phyllosphere > Stem > Wood/Secondary xylem...
CTTTCATTTGCATGTCTCGCAAATTCAAAGTGTTTGATTAATGTTTAGAATTGAAAAGGAGTTCTAATGAAATAAGATTTTAATTTATAATATAAAGAAGAATTAGAAGAAGGACCATATTAAAAACAAAAAAAAATTGGAGTCCTTTTCATTATTTTCACATGAAGAACTTCATTTTGATTAATAAAGATTTGGTTTATGAATTTATGGTCCCTGTTGTTTTTGTAATGCACATTTCAGTCCTTAAACTTTGTGTATTTAATGTTCTAGCCTCTAAATTTGAGAGCAAAGAGAGAAAAAGGTCAGTTTGCCACATTTTAACAACAAAACAAACTTGATATTGATATCATATTGATGAGAGGAATGCCACGAAGGTGATTTGGAACTTTTATTTTTAAAAAAAATAGATTGAGGTTTAAAAAGATTTGTTTTCATTCAATTTAATTGAGTTTTTTTTATTGATTTAATGGTGTTAATCTTGCTAGGAGGGTTGCTATTAAGGTGGTTTGAAATAGGAATGAGCCAAAAAACCAAGAAACCTATTAAACCAAGAAAAAATAACCAAAAAACTGAACAAAAAAACCGATTAAAATTTTTTAAAAAAATTTCGGTTCAGTTCGGTTCGGTTTTAAAAACCTAAAACTGAAAAAACCCCAACCGAACCAAACTGGTTCAGTTAAGGAGGTACTATAAATACAAAAAAAAAATGCTTTCTAATTCTTAACCCTAGCGCGTCCAGCTGTCGTTGGCCTTGCTCCTGAGCAAACAAGCCGCTCCCTCAACCCTCACAATTCACATATCTCATCTCATTCTCAAGTCTCTAACAAAATCAAATTAATCCATCTTCATATCTATTCTCCTGGCTTTTGTTGTCTGTTGATAGACCTTTAAAGTTCAATCTTCATCTTCAAATCTAAGAAATCAGCCAGTCAGCCACATCCCTCTTCCACACGGACATGACACACACCACACCAGTACACCTAACATCCAGAGTCCAGATCTAGCAAACCAGTCACCCCTCTTCTCTCACATTCGACCTTGAATCTTGTCATAACTCAGACCATGTATGATTTCTTTTTTCTATCAATCTCTGTTTTTAATTTTTTAACATATGCTCTGTGATTTGTGTATTTGTTGGTATATCTTTATAAAAATCAGTGTTTAAGGTTATAGTGGTATTTTGGTTGATTTGGGATTCTGGGAATATACTTAAATTTAGTGTAGGGATGATTTTTTTTCTGCATTACTGAAGTTTCCCATCAGAATCTTGACATGTATAAGTTAAAATTTTGCAAATTTACATCAAAGATCAAAACTCAAAGAGTTTAATTGACTAGAATCAAGAAGATTTTTTATTTTTTTTTCATTTTTCCTTCCCATGAATGAAAGACTGATACTAATGCTTATAGCATTGGCTCTCTTCCCAAATAGTTCAGCAAGATCTAACATCAGAATGACATAAACGGAGAGATGAATAAAAAGATTTAAAATAAATATTTCAAAACCATACTCATCAAACCTAACAAAAAAAGGTCTAAAATCACATACCGTATAAAGTTGTTCGTGAATAAAATCTACTAGTTGCTGGCTTGACTAATTATCAACTTATAATTAATTATTCATGAAGTGGCTACCAATAGTTCTACAAAATGAATAAAAGCAGACTCTTCAGGCCTATCAATGGGATTCTGGGAATATCCATAAATTTATGATAGTTTTTCAATAAATTGCCTACAGTGATTTATAAAATGAGAAAATATCTTTATAAATTTTTGCAAGAAATGTTTGTATTGATCTGTGTTCATCTTTAATATCTTGTGAGGATTCTAATGATGATAAGTTAGATATTTTGGGTTGGTGGAAAAGTAATGCTTTGAAATATAAGACACTTTCAAAGGTTGCACAACATGTTTTCGCTATTCCTATATCCATAGTGGCTTCTGAATCAACATTTAGCACATGTGATCGTACACTCGATCAATTTCGAAGTTCTCTATCTCCAACAACTGTTCAAGCACTCATTTGTTGTCAAAATTGGTTGTATCTTAGATCAATTCTAACTGATATTATAAGCTTGATAAATGATCTTGAAACCTAAAAAAACCTTAAGTCAGGTAATTGTTTTTTTTATAAACCTGCACCTTTTATTTTGTGATTTATTAATTAAAGCGTTTGCAATCATCTAACATGTCTAATTTTTTATTTTGTAGAATTCAGTGGAAAGTTACATCTAGCAACGGATGATAATTAGTTCAAAAGTTAGTTTGATGGTAAAATACTACTTTTTATTTTTATATATTCAAATTTATTATATCATGTTATAATTTTAGATCTTGAATTCCAGGTTTTGATGTCAATGGTATTAAGGAATCAAAGTGCAATGTTCTTGTCATCTTGATGTGCTTTTCGATTGGGATGATGTGCACAATGAAGATTTTTCATTTATATTTTTTGCATGAAGTGTTTTATTTTTTATGACAAGGTTATTTGTTGTTTCTTTTTAAGCTCTTTTGAAGACAGTGCTTTGTAATTTAGATTTTAACTTGATGTGTGTGTTATTTAAACTCTAATGCAGGAAGAGTCCAAAACACAAATATTAGAAAGACTTGCAACATACGAATACAATATTAGCACTAATAATTTAATATAAATAAATATTGAGTGACAAAAAAATAAATATATTATAGAATCTTGTAACAAAATTAGATAATATTAACATCATTTACAAGCCCATCAGAAAGCCCAAACAAAAGCCCAAACAAAAAATATAGGTTTTTCTGATTTTTATGGTAAAAGAACTGAACCGGACCGAATCGAAACCATTCGATTTGAACCGGTTCCAGTTTGAATTTTTTAGTTTTTTAAAATTTTATTTTGGTTATTTTTTTAAATAAAAACTAAATCGAACCGAGAATGATCACCCCTAGTTTGAAACTTTCATCTTACAAAAAAAAAGTAGATTGGAGTTCAGATATATTTTTTCATTTGATTTAATTTTGAGTTTTTTTATTGATTTAATTGTATTTTAAGCATAGAAATGAGTTTATTCTAGCTTTTACAATGTTTATTAGGTGTTTTCAGTTAAAATAGGTTGAAAAATAAGTCTTGAAGATTTATACACTTAGACCTTAACTTTTTAGTCACATCTTTAGTTATAGAAATCTAAACAAGCTAATTGATGAGTCATTTCAAAATATAAATGACATGTCATCAATTTATTAAAAAAACTAATATAGTGGACTGTGTGTAATTTGTCTTTTTAAAAGATATAACTAGATGTATGTGTGGGCCTAGTCGAGCAGGCCCTCCCGAGTTTGGCTTTTTTTTAGTGGGTCAACACATGGGGCTAACTTGCTAGGTTCAAGTGCTTGGCCCTCCTTTTAATTATTTTTTAAAAAATAGGTCCATTTAAAAACAAAAAAACAAGTCCATAAAATAAGGATTATATTTTCTGCTTTTAATAAAAAAAAAACTCGACCTTGATTGTACCAAAACAATTTGATATGAACTGATTTTCAGTACGATTCGTGTTATTTTATTAAGAATCAACATTTTTTGGTTCAATTCAAGATTTAAGTCCAAACCGAACCGAATCAGACCATGAATCTAGTGATTCGGTTCGATTCATATTAGATGATATATTTAGTGAACTTACCCATATGAGAATTGATATGGAGAGATCACTTATGTTTGTGAAAAGACTCACATGATAGCTGTGTAAGTTATAAATAGACTTGAGATTACCAAATTATCTTATGTAATGTATTATAACCCAATTTGACCCCAATTTATCTTTCAAAAATACAAAAAAAAAAATTACTTCCAAAAGAATTTAAAAAAAAAAACCCAAAACTATTTCCCAAGTTGAATGGACAAAACTTTTTTACATTTTTCTTGAACAAAATGAATTTTTCAAGGGTGTAATTGAACTAAAATTAGTTTTAATTGAAAGAATTGAAAGACCAAGAGTCGAAATTGTTAAATTAGCATAATGCAGTAGGTCTTATTAATTCAATCAAAGACTTAATTAAATATTTTTTTTAATTAAAAGGATTTTGAAATTTAAAGGCCTTTTTAAAAAGCAAAGAAATTAAAGGATTATTTCTAAAACAAGTCAAAGACCCAATTAGATGATTTTCATTGTTTATTGTTGTCCCCTATTAGTGTTGGCGTCGTTTGTTAAAACAAGATCTTGATAGTTTACACTTTACACCTCAAACTCCTTTGTTGTTTGTTTTCTTAGCACTCTTATCGTTGAGTGTGATGAAAGGGTTGGCACCCTTTTATATAGCATGTCTATCATGTATTCTTATTTGAATGTGTTTAAGGATTAGGATTAAGTAGTTTTGATCTAAAGGTCTACGTTTTATTGGGCTATTATTTAAGTTGGTCTTTGTTTGGCTATTTAAAGGGCCAACCTTTTAGCTTCAAACCTTTTGGTTTGGAGAGAATAGGAAATAATAAGAAGAGAGTCCAAGAGTGCTGAGAAAAGTTAAAATACTAAAATATTTTTTACGGTCCGTTTAATTACATATTATTATGCCCAAGTCAGTTTCATTAAAAACGCTCCTTATAGTTTTTTTAATTACACATCATACTTTATAAATTTCATTATCACGTAATTTGTTTCTAGAACTATAATAAAAATCTCATGTCATTTAACTTTCTTTGTAATAATTATAATAAACCCGGTCCCAAAATCATAGTTATTAAACCTGGCCCGGGAGTTGACCCGGCCAAGGGGCCAGGTCCCGGGTTTCATGGGTCAACCCGGGTCAATTCGGATTAACCCGGAAAAATTAAAAAAATTAAAGTTTTAATATTTCATATGAAAAAATCCATGTAAATATAGATTATACATATTATGAAGTTTAAAAGAATATTTAAAAAAGTTTTTTATCCCACATTAAAAAGATATTATGTTAAGCTTTTAAGTTGAAGTATTTAAACTAAAAAAGTTTTTTATCCCACATTGAAAAAACATAATGTTTTCCCTGGGAACATAGAGTATGTATATGAAAGGACTTCAAATCTCATATTGAAAAGATACTATGTTATCCTTTTAAGTTGAAGTATTTAAACCAAAAGGTTTTTTATCCCACATTGAAAAAACATGATTTTCTTTTTGGGAACATAGAGTATATATACGAAAGGACTTCAAATTCCACATTAAAAGATACTATGTTATCCAAATCCCACATTAAAAGATATTACGTTATCCTTTTAAGTTGAAGTATTTAAATCAAAAGGTTTTTTATCCCACATTGAAAAAACATGACTTTTTTCTTGGGAACATAGAGTATATATACTAATGGGTTTCAAATCCCACATTTGAAAAAAAAATATCGGGCCTCGTCCGGGTTCACCCGGGTCGCCAGGGTGTGGCCGGGCTGTTGCCACAGCCGGTCTTTTATTAAATCCGGACCAGTTTAACTACCAGGTCAACTAAGTCTCGAATCAACCTGTCAGGTCGAGCCGAATTTAATAACAGGGTCCAAAATAACCCGCGGCATTAGCAGGACAATCAAATGGGAGTAAAACAAACTAAATAATAGTACAAAATTATCAGAGAGGAGAGGTGAAACGAAATTAAAATGGATCATCTATCAAAAGCTATCAAAAACTCAAATAAAAAGAAATTGGAAATTTGGAACCCAAAAACAAATGTAAACAGTGACAGTCTAATCCATTAGTACAAATAGCCATAATCTCATACCAGCAAGTTGGGGCTTCATTTAATGCTCCATCATGACCTCTCAAGCAAGCAAGGCCAAGCAAGAAGAGACAACTTTGTCTCAAATGTAACAATCAGCAGCACGTGCTCCTTTTATCACAACCAGCGAGTGGCAAACCACACTACCCCCCACTTCACTTCTCTTGCACTGCTACGATTTGATTGAATCTCAGTCTAGTCCGGCTAGTCGACTTGTGATCTAATTAATTCGGGATTAGAATCGGGATAGGTTGATAAAAAAATAAGATAAGTCATAACTTGATGTGACCCGACAAATTAACCTAGCAACCCGGTTGACCCAACAAAACCAGGTTAAAAATCCGATTGCAACCCGTTGACTTTTGTTTTGTTTTTTCACTAAAACGACGTCGTTTTGAATTTTTTTAAAATAAGGATTGACTCAGCCGACCCGATCAAAACCCAGAACCCGGGCCTTGGACCGGGCCGAGTTTAAAAACTATGAGTTTACCGGTTAGTATTTAATCTTTTGTTTTTGTTTTTGTTTTCGTTATAGTTCTACTGTAAGTGGATAAGGATAAAATCAGTATTTTACTCTGCATTCTCTTTTAGTACAGCGCTGGATGATTGACCCACTCCATTATATACGTAAAGTTAATTTTTTTAAAAATGTAAAATAAATATTTAAATATTACTATTTTTTTAGTAGAAAAAAATTAAATTATGTGATGATTTACTCGATGTAACTCAGTTGATTTTACTAATCCAAAAACAACTCATACAACATGTGAAAACAAATTTTGACTAAACAAAATTTCAAGATGATATATTTTTTTAATATTAGAATAACAACATATTTGATTGATCTTTGACAACCTAGGTTAACGTGTTAAATTCATGACCCGGGTTATAAGATTATGATAACCCTATAGAAAGCAAACAAAATAAATTATTAAGTCTAATTCTCAATCAATCCAAAATCAAATGATGAAATTGAAAAAAATAAATTAAAAATGACATAAAGAAACAACCCGAATTAACATGTCAAACTTGCAACCTGGGTCATAAGACCGAGATAACCTCATGAAAAACAAATTGAAATAATTTATAAATTTCAATCCCAAACTAGTCCAATATTGAAGGATAAGATTAAAAAAAAACATAAAAAACAACTTGAGTCAATCAACCAAACTCATGACCAGGGTCATCAGACTGAGATAATCTTATAAAAAAAATAAAAAAATGACCTGATTTAATCCGAGTTAACCTGTCAAATCCGCAACTTTGATCTTAAAACCGTAGTTATTAAACCTGGATCGGCTAGACTGGTCGACCCGGGACCCGACCGACCCGGGGCCTGGATCGGTCTAGGTTTGTCAAAAGATTGGTCAGTGCAATGACCTGGTCAAACCCGGCAGGTCAACCCGTGACCCGGTAACCCGGTGTTTTTTTTTTCAAATGTGGGATTTGAAACCTAATGGTATATAGAATCTATGTTTCCAAGAAAAAAATTATATTTTTTCAATGTGGGATAAAAAAACGTTTTGATTTAAATACTTCAACTTAAAATGATAACATAATATCTTTTTAATATGGGATTTGAAACCCATTAGTATATATACTCTATGTTTCCAAGAAAAAATCTATCTTTTTTCAATGTGGGATTGGAAACTCATTAGTAAATATACTCTATGTTCCTAAGAAATAAGTTATCTTTTTTTTTTTCAATGAGGGATTTGAAACTCATTAGTATATATACTCTATGTTCCCAAGAAAAAAGTTATATTTTTTCAATATGGGATTTGAAACTTTTTTGTTTTAAATACTTTAACTTAAAAGCTTAACATAATATTTTTTTAATGTGGGATAAAAAAACTTTATAAAATATTATTTTAAACTTCATTATTTACAATATGTATAGTCTATATTTACATGGATTTTCTTAATTTTTTTCATATAAAATATTAAAACTTTAATTTTTTAAAATTTTTCCGAGTTGACCCATAAAACCTGAGACACAGCCCCTTGGACGGGTCAACCCTCGGGCCGGGTTTAATAACTATGCTTAAAACTGAAATAACTCTATAGAAAGAAAGTCACAATAAATTATAAAGATCAATTCTCAATCATCAATGTCGGACCTAATGTTGAACAATGAAAATTGTAAAAATTATAATTAAAAAATGAAATAAAAAACAAGCCAAATTAACTCAAGTTAACCGTTAAACACTATTACTGAGTCATGAGACCATGATAACTTAATGAAAAACAAAACAAAACAAATCATGAAGCCTAATTCCTAATTGAACACAATATTAATTGATAAAATGAGGGGTCAATTAAAAAAAAGAAGAAAAAAATGAGTCAATTAGGTTAACCCGCAACCCAAGTCATGAAATAGGGACAACCCAATAAAAAGCAAGTCCAATGTTGAAGGACATGTGAGTCAGGTAATAGGACCAATATAACCTCTTAAAAAGAAAAAAAATGACCTGATTTAATTAAGGTTAAAATGCCGAAACCTGTGACCTTAATTTTAAAACTAAGATATTCTCATAAAAAAGCAAATTAAAATAGATTATGAAACTCAATTCCCAACTAACCCAATGTTGAATGATAAAATTGAAAAAATAAAAGACACAAAAAACAATCCGAGTTAACTCAGGTTAGTCTATTAAGCATTATTCTAGTGTCATGAGATCATGATAATCTAATGAAAAGTAAACAAAACAAATCATGAAGTTTAATTCTCAATCAAATCAATATTAAAGGGTGAAATTAGAAGGAAAAAAAAACTAATTAAGAAAAATAAAAAAATTTGAGTCAACGAGATTAACCCACAAAAACAGGTTAACTCATCAAACCTGAGATTCGTATCATGAAAGTGTAATAATTAAATAAAAAGGAATCTAATATTAAAGAATGAAATTAAACAAAATAAATAAATAAATAAAACATAAAAAAAGCAAAGAAAAAAATAAAACACCATTTCAATAAATAACTAGTTGTTGTGCCCACACGTTGCAGCGGGATTATGACTTGATTGTACATTGTCATGGATTTGTAAAAAAAATCAAAAAATTTTTTTTAAAAAAAATTATATGGAAAAACACTATTGCAATCCACAATGTTTTCAAGAAAAATTAAACTACTAAGCTAAATTCTCAACCAGCTGAACATTAAAAAAAAATAGACAGATAATTTTGAAAAAAATCATAAAAAAACAAAAGGAAAAAAAAATCATGTAGGGAAACACTGCAGTAATCTATAGTGTTTTGTGAGGAAATATACAATTGTAATTATTAACCAACTCAATATTAAAAAAATTAAATCAATAAAGATAATTTTGGAAAAAATCATAAAAAACAAAAGGAAAAAGAAAACTATGCAGGAAAACACTGTAGCAATTTATAGTATTTCATGAGAAAATCTGAAATTGTAATTTTCAACCAGCTCAATATTAAAAATAATAAAATCGATAAAGATAATTTTGAAAAAAATTATAACAAAAAAATCATTTGGAGAAACACTTTAGCAATTAACGTTGTTTTAAAGAAAAATACTACAAAGCTAAATTGATAAAAAGACATGTGGGGAAACACTGTAGCAAGAAAAAATCATGTGGGGAAACACTATAGCAATCCACAATGTTTTCTTTCAAGAAAAAAACTACAAAGTTAAATTATTAACCATTATAATACGAAAAAAATTAAAATTCACAAAGAAAATTCTGGAAAAAAACAAAGAAAAAAGAAGAAAAAACCATATGGAGAAACACTATAGCAATCAACAGTGTTTTAAAGAAAAAACTACAATGCTAAATTCCCAATTAGCTCAATATTAAAAAAATAAATTGACAAAAATAATTCTAAAAACACACAAAAAAGACAATTTTGGAAAAAAAATAAAAAATAAAAATATAAAAAAAAACATGAGGGGAAAGTTAAAGCTAAATTCTCAACCATCTCAATATTAAAAAAAATTAAATTCAACAAAGATAATTTAAAAAAAACATGTGGAGAAATATTGTAGCAAAAGAAAAATCATATGGGGAAAATAATGTAGTAATCTACAATTATTTTTATTAAAAAAACTACAAAGCTAAATTCTCAACCAGTTCAATATAAAAAAAACCGAAATGGATCATTTTAAAAAAAATCATAAAAAAAATAATCAGCAAAAATAATTTTGCAAAAAACATATAATTTTTTTTTTTAAAAAGTCAATCATGAGAAAAGAAAAAAAAATCAAATATATATATATATATATATATATATATATATATATATATATTTTATTAAACAGATAAATCAACACAAAATTCAACATGTAAACCCTAATCTCGCACGTGTTAACTACTGCGCTATAAGACACGATATATGATAAAATAATTAAAATAATATATTAACTTAGTTTATAGTTTACATGACCATTCACTTTAGTTGTTTTTGATAATTACATGGAGTATGTGCATTTAGCTATTTTTATTATCCTTAAAAAAAGTAAGTTGATTTTTTATCCTATTAAATAATAAGTTGATTTAACAAAATTAATGTAATTATCTTATATATTTGAAACGATAAATTATATTTGATAAATTCAAATGGTTGTCTGTTTGGTTTTTAGTTTTTAATTTTTCTAAAAAAACCAAATAAAAATTTATAAAAAAATAATGGTATACGTAAATATTAATATTTAGTATCAGTGTTTTAGTAATCATTTTTCAATTTTCTTGAGTAAAAATATTATTTTAAAATTTTTAATTATTTTATTATTTTTTGAAAGTAAAAATTAAAAAATAAAAAAAAGAATTAGAAAACTTTTAATTTATTATGAGTCCAAATGATTGATTCAATAAGTTCTTGCTAATAACCACAATCATTGAATAAAAACATTAAACTAAAAATCCATACAAAATGAGTGCCTAAAAAGAAAAGGTCATATGCAGATAACGAAGAACCAAAAAATTAAATTACCTGGGATGTTTATGCCCATAAAAAATCGCAGACCCATCTATTAATAGTAACAAACTCTGCATAAAATTTCTTTTCGTGATATGAGTTACCATCCCTTGATTGCTTATACTATACCAAATATTTGATATGAGTTACCATCCCTTATTGCTTATACTATACCAAATATTTGATTGCATTTTTCAATTGAAATGAAATATTACTATCGAAATTGCATTGTAGATCCAAAAGATTTTTTTTTCATTTGTTCAATTTTTATTCTAATGAAAAAAAATCTAATTCTTCTTTTATTCTTCAATTTTTACTTTCAAAAAAGTAATAAAAGGATGAAAATTTTTAAAACAATATTTTTATTCAAGAAAATTGAAAAGTGAGGGTTCGGTTTGGTTTTCTGTCTTGGTTCTGTTTTTTTGTTGGGTTCGGATTTGCGCACCCTTCCTTACCAATGGGTGGATGGAC
>Ga0325411_1008474_pt1 | contig 11122 bp, 5 predicted proteins | sample PopdelMetagenome_13_FD_206181 | JGI IMG/M metagenome (GOLD analysis project Ga0325411, IMG submission 206181) | Populus deltoides microbial communities from Bellville, Georgia, United States - Xylem-PdIQD-R4 | ecosystem: Host-associated > Plants > Phyllosphere > Stem > Wood/Secondary xylem...
TTTTCCTAATAGTATCAAGCCACTGGTCGTGGATTTGTGGTCCGCCATATTAGATTTTCTGAAAACTACAGGCTTTACTCCCGCAGCCATTTTGTCAAAGGGTATCTCTCTCTCTCTCTCTCTCTCTGTGCGCGTGCATGCTTGAGCTGCAATAATCGTTTGATTGTCCTCTTATCTTCAGACTAGAAGTTGTGCTTTTGCTGGTCGTGTACCTTGCATACGGGTATAATGATGGTGGTGCATTATCTTACATTCTTCTTTCAGTCAGCAGTTGGTTTATGGCTCTATCTTGGCTTTTTGCTCCCTATTTGTTCAATCCATCTGGATTTGAGTGGCAAAAGTAAGCACTGTTTCTTATGTTTATTTATGGGTATTTTTTGGCCACCTTGTTGAGTAACCCTTAATGCTGTACTTTTAGGACAGTGGAGGACTTCAGTGATTGGACAAATTGGCTTTTTTACAGAGGTGGAATTGGGGTTAAGGGACAAGAAAGTTGGGAGGCTTGGTGGGATGAAGAATTGGTATTACTTTTGTTCTTGTACATGTCTTTGTTTTTCCCTTTTTCATGTTTTCAATAAATGCATAGGGGAAATTCCACTCCAATTCCCCTAAAGAATCTCCACTCCTATGCATGCATCAAACAGTGACTCTCCTTGGTTCAGTGGTACCATCGGCCATTATCAGATGTTCATTGGCATACCCTATAAATGAAAATAAGGGGCAGCATCAAGTATCCATTTGATTACAGCTATGTATAATTGTTTCTATAATATTGTCTATTTGTTAGGCTGTGCAAAGATAGAATACTGGGATGCATAGTGGGGGGGGGGGGGGGTAAGAAAAGCTTCAGCCCTACAAGATTCTGAGAGGAGAAAACTGGGATATATACTATATGGAGAATTAGCAAAACTAAGGAAAGCTGCAACAAAAATACCTAATCTTGATTGTAACATTTGGTTGATATTGCAATGTTCAGGTATCTGTTAAATGAATATTTTTAGCAAAAACTAACTGAGCAATAAAGAAACAAGCTCCTTTTCTTTAAGATTGCGAACACATTGGTAAAGCTACTCTCGTAATTGATTGGGAACACGCTGGTAAAGCTTCTCATCTAAGACCTGGGTGAGCACTTGGCTAGCCTTTGACTACACTGAGCAGTATTGTTTTATGCTCTAATTAAAGTATCGCGAAAATGCTCTTAATGCTGTTTCATGTTAATCCAGATTCCAGAATTAATTCCATATATTTTTTTGTCAAAATAGTAAAGCAATTGTACAGAACACATGGTCCAGTTGATGTTGGGCAATTTGGTCAACTTAGCAAGCTTTTACCAAACTACTTGAAGTGACTTAAATCTTCTTTAACCATGCAAGTCTTGTATGTTTCACTTTTTATTTAGCATGTTCTATTTTTTTGCATTTCACCTTGTTTCACGTTAATAAATATCTTACAGGCACATATTCGGACTTTGAGTGGGAGGATAATGGAGACTCTTTTGAGTCTAAGATTCTTTATCTTCCAGTATGGTGTTGTATACAAGCTTCATATACAAGGAAGTGATACATCACTATCGGTAATACATCTCTTAAAATGTCTCTTTATGCAGGACGTGCTTTGGCTTCTGAAATGGCTATTTTGCCTCTTAATGCAGTTTTACCCCTCATATGTTTCGTCCTCCAAATGAAATAAGATTCATTGATCTAACATGCATTGCTTATTCTTGGGAAATCACTTTTTGATGTATCTTAGGTGTATGGCTTCTCGTGGATTGTGCTAGCTGTCCTTATAATTCTTTTCAAGGTGAGCGGTATTGCTGCACAGCCACAAATTATGTACTTTTAATTATGAGACTTGCTTGTCATGTTGTTTGTAATTCAATTCATCTTTACCTTTTGATTACAGGTGTTCACTTTCAGTCAGAAGGTCTCTGTCAATTTCCAACTTTTGTTGCGCTTTGTACAAGGTGTCTCCTTCATGTTAGCTTTGGCTGGTATAGTTATTGCAGTTGCTCTTACAGAATTGTCAGTGAGTGACATATTTGCGAGCATCTTAGCATTTATTCCCACTATATGGGGAATTTTATCTGTGAGTTTTCTGAATCACCTTTTTCATTCTTCTTTTAATTCTTTATCTTTACTCATCTTCTTTCCTTAAAGCGCAAGTAGAAAAATTTCCTTATGTTCTTCAGTGATGAAATTCTGAACTACTCTTTTGTTGTTGCTGTTGCTGTTGCTGTGCTGTCATCTTGATATATGCGAGTTTAACATCAAGGACAGATTATTTCTTGTGTAAATCTGTGAAAATCGAAAACTTTGGAAGGAAAAACATCTTATCAGATACATGTAGGCTATTTAGTCAACTTTTATTTCCTCATGAATTGTCATGGTAAGAATTATCAGGGGGGTGGGGCACAAAATGAAAAAAAAAAGTCCTCAAGAAGCCATTGCACAAAAGTGAGAGTGAATAAGCACTGAGCGGTCATGCTAGAACAATGAAACTGCTTGCAGTAAGATGAGTTACGCATGTTGTTCATAACTAGAAAAACAATTCCATGCTATCAAACACAAAAGAATGTAAGGGCTTTTGAGTGCCGCATCAAACATCGTAATAGACATCCTGAATTAATTCAATACGGTGTGAACTTGAGAGAGAAGGAAGAGGGAGCAGAGAACATGGACAAGTAGTTTGTCTTTAACCTGATTGTTTGTGAACAATGTTTATTATATATATCTTTTACACAATTCTTCCCCGTTTCTCTCATGGTTTAAGATTATAATTTCATTCTCTTTTTGTCAGATTGCATCTGCTTGGAAACCTGTAATGAAACGGATGGGATTATGGAAATCCATCCGTTCAATTGCCCGCCTATACGATGCTGGGATGGGGATGCTGATCTTCATCCCAATAGCGTTCTTGTCTTGGTTTCCGTTCGTTTCAACCTTCCAAACCCGGCTCATGTTCAACCAAGCCTTCAGCCGAGGGCTGGAAATTTCTCTCATTCTTGCTGGTAACAACCCCAATATTGGGATATGATGAACAGGTTTGATCCTAAAGGAGAGTTTTGTTTTTCGAGTAGTATCGGTTTGATCTTACTATATCTCTGTGATAGCAGCAAACCAGTTAGGTTACATTTTAGCTACGTGAATAGCAATGTAGCATTTGTTGTTATATTGTATATTAGATTATGTGGTTACAAACATTGCACAGTTTGTGGTTAGTTATGTGTATACATATTCAGCTAAAATTTTCAACCGATTTAACACGTAAATTTTGTGCTTTAGTGGCTAATCTGAAAAACCCTATTGATTGTTAATTCCATCTTAGCAGTGGTATATTGCTGCTGATTACCCTTTGTTATTATTATTATTATTATTATTATTATTATTATTATATGTTTACATTTAAGTTCAAATTGGCACATTCTTCTACTTAGTAAGTACACAAGCAAGTAGTTCGCTTTGTTTTTGTCTTTGCATTTTTTTTTCTTCTATCAAATAGCACAATATTGGAGCATGGTATGATTTCGGGATGCATCTAAATAAGGGTTTGTGTTAACTTGTGGGTCGCTTGGTGAATGTTAAGCCTAACCTTAACAAGATTCAGGAAATAGAAGAAGAAAGGAAAAGGAATGAACAGAATAGGAAGAGAAGATAGAAAAAGAATTCCCCTGTTATTTCTTGTATCTCACGTAATCTCTATATGAGCTTATATACATCACCAGACCTTCATTTAACTAACCCCCCCCTCACTTACTCATGTACTGACAGTTACTGTCATTAACAGCCTCTAACTGTCAATTAACCATCACACTATTAATGTGTTGTGTGTACTTCCAGCTTAGCTTTTGTTCTTCCCCTGAAGATTGTAACAGTACTCCCCTCTTGAATGACAAGAATGCTCTAAGTTGGACCCCACTGAATCAAGCCAGCTGTTCCACTCTGTTCCTTCTCTTCATCAGTTTCCTATCCAGCACTGTGACAGGAAGAACTTCCATCCTTCCACAATTTATTACCGGTAATCTAGAGGACACCACAGCTTCTCTCAGGCAATTTCAGTAGATTAGCTACTGCCCCAATCTTCTTCCTGCTAATTTGATATGGTCTATAATACCCAGGATTAAGTTTAAAATTCTTCCTCAAGGCCACACGGCCTTTCTTGTATGGCTTTAGCTTCAAGAATACCTGATCACCGTATGAGAACTCTCCCCTTTTGTCCTGTTCTTGTTAGCCAGTTGCTTCATTCATATTGACTCTCCTTTGCACCAGCTCTTCCACATCAGCTACTAATATTGACTCTGGATGAACCATTTCTCTTGAGGGAGGGGCATGGCCATAGAGAGCTTGGAAGAGGCTCGTTTCTAGGGCCGAGTGGCAACTGATGTTGGACCGCCATGTGCTAAAGACAGCCATAGGCACCCATCTCCTAGGATTATGCATGGCCATTTTGAAGAACTGGTTGGAGATTCCCATTCTTTTATAAACCGCTGTTCTTCTATCTTATCATGCATAGTCTCGTGGTGTGACCTGAAGATGTTCACGTGAGTGACATTGACAGAAAAAGAATGTTAAGGTTTGAGGGTTGATTAGATACTAAATACTATCCCATTTCTGTGATTCTTACTCCACCGGATGGGATTGGATTGATGGCCACTATATGCACCGCCTGCTTTTTTGTAAATCTAACCCGTTTTCTTTTTTCTAGAATTTCGCTTTCACTCATAGGTTGAACAATTATAATTCTATGTGGTAAATTGTGTGGGAATTGATTGAAATTCTTCAACAAGATTTTTCATGCACCACCTGCTTTTCCTTGAGAAATTCTTGGAATTTTCTTGGCTAGGAATAGAGCAAGATGGTCAGGTCAATTTCTTACTTTTCAATTCAATTCAAAACTCATTCCAAATTAAGTTTGAAAGTCATAAATCTCTTAAGACCAAACTCACGAGAATTAATCAATTTTAACAACTACGATAGAAAGGGTCAAAACAGAAAATAAGGGAGAAAAAGAAGAGAATCAATGGCTCCTCCCTTTACGAGATGCTGGTGTTCTTGTTTCCTCCCTTCTGTGGTTTCTTAGAAGCTCGCTCATCAGCAACCACAAACGCATGCAGTGCAATGGATTCCACCACATCTCTCTACCTACTGAAGCACAAAGAGCCCTTTTCATTGATGAGTTCACTTCACACTTGAATCTTTTGTGCACCAGAGTTCGTTAAATGGACATTTTATCACACAGATCTAAAGCATCGTTTTCAACTAGCAAGAGCATTTTATATGTTACTCAGTCTCGTAGTATTTCTTTCGTATGGTATACTCGTATATATGCCATAGTCAAGTTTTCTCTCTTTCCTCCCTCTTAGTTCTCTTAAAAAAAAATCATCAATGGCAGCCCTTCATCTCCCTGGTTCTCCATTTTATTCCCTTCCTTTGTTTCTTAGAATGTTAGCAATTCATATCTAGATTTTAAATCTAGATTTGATCTGTGCATTAAACTCCCTACTTTGTTAGAATATTTTGTCAGTGTAAGAAGCTTCTGATGTTTTTTGTTTTTAATTAATGTGGGTGTTCGGACAGCTTATACATACCTCGACTAATCTAACGTGTCCTGAAGTTAACGACCATGTAAGACGATATGATGTTTTTTTACAGGGGTGGTGGCATGTATTTATTATGTATTTATTGAAAGACTATCTTTGATATATAAAAAATTGATTTATCATGGTGCTAAGCTTATGTGTGTATGATGTTGTGTATCATCAATAAAAATTATAATTATATATATATATATAAATCCTTTTTATTTTGTTAATTTTACCAAAAAAGAATAAAAATCTTTTGAGTGCTATAACAAACTGGAATGAAGGTTAGGTGTTTATCATAAAATATCGTTGCTTGTTGCAGAGATTAGGTTAGATGCCGTTTAAGGTTAGGTGATTATCTTTGGCTAGAATATATACGGGGAATATTGAGCGAAAAAAGAAAAGAAGAAAAGAAAATCTGGGGTTTAATCTTTAGACCGACAGATATATCATAAGGTTTATTGAAAAGCCTAAAAAAATCATCACACGATCTTCCTCATTGTAAGCTGGGAACAAGAATAGAAGTGAGAAAGACTTATTCCCTTTAATTAAGCGCATGATATTCTTCGTTAACATTTGATTACTGTTTTACAATTAAAAACATATATTTATATGTTTTTATTCTGGAAACATAAAAATTTATATCAAATTATCTTATAAATATTTATTTTTATATCTTCACCGTATTTTTAATATTATCTTTATTCTAAAACATTAACTAAATATATGTCCCATGTCATTTTCCTCCTTGCTTACCACCCAAGCTAGCCACCTCTAAGTATCACCATCATCTAAGCACGCTGCTTTTTTTTCCTCTTAATTTTCACTCATTCCATTCTTTCCCTCTTTGTATTCCCTTCTTCCAAGAATTTTACATGATAAGTTAAAATAATTGGTATCTATGAACTAACTTTAAATCTAAAATTCAAAAGGGTTAACTTGCTCCATAAGATGCACTCTTCTATACTTCACACATAATTATTCCTTAAATAAATATTATTTAAACGCAATAAAAAAAAGGAAGGATTTAATTTTAATATATTAACATATATTAAAAGTGCTTAGCTTTTCACCATAGTAATATAGCAATAAGCCAAGTTCCTTTTCAATTTGGTCCTTAAATTTTTTAGATTTTTTTTTTAAAATTTTATCTTTCAATATTAAATTTACAGAGTATAGAGCTTCATAATTTGTTTTGATTTTCTTTTTATTAAGTTATCTCGGTCTTATAACTCGGTTGTGAATTTTACGAGTTATAGCCGTGTTGACTCGGGTTACTTTCTTTGTCTATTTTTTTTATTTTTATCCTTGAATTTTGAATTGATTGAGAATTAGACTCTATAATGTTTTTTGAATTGTTTTCTATATAGTTATCACAATCTTTTGCCATGAGTTTGGTAAATTAATCCAAGTTTACGCCATATATTTTTTTTTATCATTTTTTTTATTTTTTTTCAATATAATCCTTGAAAGTTAGAGTTATTGGATATTGAAATTTATAATTTTTTTATTTTTTTTTAAGTGGTTATCATAGTCTTATAGTCCGAGTCACGGGTTAGGCTAGTTGACTTGGGTTTTTATTGTTATTTTTAGTTGAATTTTATTAAAGTTTATCATTTAATATTAGGTTGATTGAGAATTAGACTTTATAATTTGTTTTGGTTTGCAATCGATAATATTATCTTAGTCTCATAACCCGAGTCACAAATTTGATCCATTGAATTGGGTGATTTTTTTAATTGATTTTTTTTAATTTCATCGGATTAATTGAGAATTGATTTTATAATTTGTTTTAATTTTCATCCTATAAGGTTATTCAAGTCCCATGATTTATGTTTGATAGATTAATTGAGTTGATTTGACTTTTTTTTAGTTGAATTTTGTTTTAAATTTCACTCTTTAACATTGGGTTAATTGAAAATTGAGTTTAATATTTTTTTTTTAATTTGTTTTTAACAGGGTTATAATGATCTCATGATTTGGATAACAGATTTGACAAGTTAATCTGAGTTGATCCAAGTTAATATAATATGTTGCCATTTTAATATATGTTTTTTAAAATATCATTCTAAATATTATATTTACGTTGAATATTTTTTTATTCAACTCGCAACATAACACAAACAATTATTCAGTAAAAATTAAATCAAGAATAAAATTTGCTATTAAATAAAAAAAACTCTAACAGTGAGTAGCTCAGAATGTTCCAAGTAATGCTATTTATTCAAATTAATATTATTGAAAATACTAATTTAAAAGGGACTGTTTTAGATGATTATCCAAAACCCAAAATTCTTTCAAAAAGAAACATAGAAGTACTTCTACAATGGTTATTAAATACAAGAACTCTAAAGGACCAAGTTGCAAAGTCCCTTCATTTTCCAAACTAAAATATTCAATATCCCATAAACCAAACCCTAAGCCCATGGAGAATAAAGTCTAGTTTGCAATTTCCCTACTTATCGCCTTCAAGCGGTCAAATCAAAACCCTTTCAAACCGACACGTCCTTTCATCTCCACCGTCCATTAAAAAACCCCCAAATCCAACCGCCATAAGTCTCCTTTATCCCTTATATAAACAGCCCCTTTATACCCCACCGCTAACACAATAACACAGCCCTAAAAAAACATAAAGTAAACCAGGAATTCTCTAGATCTCTAAAATTAAAAACAAATTAAAGAAGTTTTAAAAAGTCGAAAAAAAATCCGATCTTTTTAGGGTTTCTCGATCTGATCTTTAATTTCTCATCTTCTTCTTAGTAGACGGGAATTGATCTTACTTGCAAATCTAATTTGCTAATCTAGATTTTTGTACGTCAAAACCGAGCCTCTTTTTTTTTTTTTTTTTTTTTTGTCTTAGGGTTTGAATAATGAACGATCAGCCATCACCGTCAATCATGAATCAGCAGCCACCGCAATTGATGGGTCAGCCACCGCCGATTCATCTTCAATTACAGATGTTGAGTCACAGTCAAGCCATGAATCAACCACAGCCGTTGATGAAGATGATGATGAACCAGAGACCTTTCAAGAAGTTTCAAAATCCGTCGAAGTTTAATAATAATTTTGTTCCTTCAAAGCCTAGAAGCAGCAACAACAGCAGCAGCAACTGGAAGGGTAAAAATGCCAACAACAACAAAAGAATGGAAAATTCCAATAATAACCCTGCTTTATCTTGTGGTGTTAGTGGCGGCGGTGGCGGAGGGTATAAGCCACCGAGTTTGAATGAATTGCAAACACAAAACAGAATGAAAGCGCGGAAATATTATCATCCAAAGAAGAAATTTAATAATCGGTTCGCGCCTTATGCGCCGAGGAATACGACGTCGTTTATTATCCGGGCGAAAAAATCTGGTGGGATTGCTTCGTTGGTTTCTCCGTGTCCGGTGACTCCGGCAATGTTGCCGACTCCGATGTTTTCGCCTTCGAGGGAGGTGTTAGGTGATATGGCGAAAGAGGAGTGGGGTGTTGATGGGTACGGATCGATGAAGGGGTTGATTAGGTTGAGATCCCCTGGAAATGAAGCGAGTGAGGATGAGGATGATGAGGAGAGTGACGTGGAAGAGCACGTGGAAGTGGAAAGGAGATTGGATCATGATTTGAGTAGGTTTGAGATGATTTATCCGAGTGGTGGTGGTGTTGGAGGGGAGTATAGTTATAATAATAATAATAATGTTTTGGAGAATAGGGTTGATGATCAGGACACGCATATAGCGCAATTGGAAGAGGAGAATTTGACTTTGAAAGAGAGGTTGTTTTTGATGGAGAGTGAGTTAGGGGATTTGAGGATGAGGTTGCAGTTTTTGGAGAGGCATCAGCAGCATGGTCAGAGTAGCAGTAGTGCTATGGTTTTGGAAGATGTTAATGAGGAGGTTGTGGAGAATGTTTCTGAGAATGAGAGTGATGGAGGATCTGATATTGGTGTGAATACTGTAGCTAACGACGGTAACGAGGAGGTGATGGAGTGGGTGGAAATGGAGAGAGTAGGGAGTAATGTTAGTAATGTTGATAAGGAGGAAGGGGAGTGATGATGTTTGTATGGAAGAAAATGCACTGATGATCAAGTTATCATGAAGCATGAGGTTAAGGATGAGAAGGCAGGTAGTGGATTTGTTAATGATGTAGAAAAAGGAGACGATTTTGTAGCTACTGATGCAGAAACAGTGAAGGTTGATGAAGCAAATGATGAAGAGGGAAAGCTAACTTTTACCAGACCTTCTGGTTTCAAAGGCGGAGGAGCCTGTCTAGAGGTGATACTGCTGACAACAGGGTTGTGCAAGACAAAATGGTTTCAAAGGAGGACACTTCTAATGATAATCAAGTGTCCTTAGAGATGAGCATTGGCGGTGGTGACTAATCTTTTGTCCCGCGTTAATGTGAGTCTCTTCTCTGAATAGATGGAATATCATGTTCATGTCTTTGCACAAAGGATAAATGTGATCTTTGTAGATTTAGTTTAATTTTTTTGTTCTCTTTTATGTTTTGTTGGTCTGAAAGGAGGAAATAAGGGAGGATTTGTTTTGATTCCCCAATTTTCCCTTGTTCAGATTACAAAACCTAGGAAGTAGGTTGTATCTTGTTATCATTTTTAGGCTACCGCGGGTGGTATTTGGGTGGAAGGGTTCAGGTAATGGGGGGCTAGTGTGAATGGTAGTTCTGTTAAAAGCATAAATCTGTATGTTGCATTTTATGGCTTTTGAGCTGGATGTAACCTGGAACGTGTGGCGTAAATCTCTAACCATGATGTACTGGCTTTTCATTTGTCTAATTCCATAAACATTTCTACCGCGTTTGCTTTTTTTTTTTCCTTTCCATGGAATGCCTTTCTGAATGTTTTATCCAAATTATCCTTACTATATTTGTGATTACTTTTCTAGTATTATTTCAATTCTTGATTGCAGGGAAGGGAGGCCTGCTGTTCTGATCTGTGCACATGTACCTTTATAATTGTACCATTTTGTTCATGTTTTTGTACTTAATTACTAAATGGCCTTTTTTTTTATTATTGTTTCTTTGGTTTCTCAGGAGATCTGAAACTTTTGAGCCTGAAGAACTTCTCCCTCTGAAATCCCAGGTTGTTATGACATGTAGCCATAAAAAGTTACACATGATTGAGTGATAGTGGATGGTAGGTTTATTACTTTCTGATTCCAGATATGATTAGAAGTAGAGAACCAGATGTTGGAGATTCTAATAAAACTTTCCCATCTGAGACTCTGATTACAGTTTCCAATTTGAGAATGCTGGGAGATTTGGTTGGGTTTTGCTCTTCGAACTTTGCTTATTAGTGCTAAACTTGTGTACTTTGATGCCAATAACTGTTATTGCTTATTGTTGTTTGTAGTCAAAGAGGGTGGAGTTACATCCAGTGGCTAAAATTGGAAATAAATGGCCTCAACAATTTCTCTGCCTCTTGGTATATCCGTTGCTGGATTGTTCAGAGAGAGCTAAAGTGCAATATCTTACATGAAAACATTTAGTGTCTCCTCATATGAGGTTAATGCAGCTTGACTTGTAATTGCAGACAGATAGTGACTTAAAATT
>Ga0325411_1008475_pt1 | contig 11121 bp, 10 predicted proteins | sample PopdelMetagenome_13_FD_206181 | JGI IMG/M metagenome (GOLD analysis project Ga0325411, IMG submission 206181) | Populus deltoides microbial communities from Bellville, Georgia, United States - Xylem-PdIQD-R4 | ecosystem: Host-associated > Plants > Phyllosphere > Stem > Wood/Secondary xylem...
CAAATTCTGCTATTTCCCTCTTCATATTTGGCCACCAGTAGTTTTCCTTTAAATCCCCGTACATCTTTATACTCCCAGGATGAGTAGTAAATCGAGATTCATGAGCTTCTCTTAATACTTCGTCTTTTAAAATCTTATCCTCAGGCAAATAAATTCGCCTACCTATAGCTATTAGCCCATCGGATAACATTTGAAATGATGTGTCTATACCCTTGTTTACCCTCTCCTTGATCTCTTTTACTTTCCCATCTGCCTGTTGAGCCACCAAGACCCTGTCTCAAAGCACAGATCGGATCTTTAAATGAGCTAACAGTGATCCTTCGGGCCTTACACTTAGCCGCAAGCCCATTTTCTTTAATTCCACCATACTTTCTTGTTCCTTAAGCTCTATATCATTCATCACTGTTTTTCCCTTCCTACTCAAAGCGTCGGCTGCTACATTAGCCTTACCAGGATGGGAGTCAATAACACAATCGTAATCTTTTATTAACTCTACCCATCTTCTCTGTCGCATGTTTAACTCCTTCTATGACATCAAATACTTCAAACTTTTATGGTCTATAAAGATTTGAACTTGTGTCCCATATAAATAATGTCTCCATACTCTTAAGGCAAACACCACCGCTGCAAGTTCTAGGTCATGAACCGGGTAATTCACCTCATGCGACTTTAACTGTCTTGATGCATAAGCAATCACACGCCCATTTTGCATCAATACACATCCCAGACCCCCTTTTTGAGGCATCACTATATACCACAAACCCTTCTGTCCCTGATGGAAGGGCCAACACAGGAGTAGAAGTCAGCCTCTCCTTCAGTTATTGAAAGCTTGCTTCACACTCTTCCGACCAAACAAACCGAACTTCCTTGTGGGTCAGCTTAGTTAAAGGTGATGCTATGGTGGAGAATCCTTCAATAAACCTTTGGTAATATCCAGCAAGACCCAAGAAACTCCGGATTTCTTTCACATTGGTAGGCCTTTCCCATTTTAACACGGCGTCAACCTTTCTTGGATCTACAAATATTCCTTCTGCGGATATTACATGGCCCAAAAATACCACTTCCTTGAGCCAGAACTCACACTTATCCAGCTTTGCATATAATTGATTTTCCCTTAAAGTCTGTAGCACAACCCTTAGATGTTGTTCATGCTCCAAGTGAGAGTTTGAATACACCAAAATATCGTCAATAAATACAACCACATATTGGTCCAGGTAAGGCCAAAACACCCGATTCATCAAGTCCATAAACATGGTCGGAGCATTGGTTAACCTAAAAGGCATCACTGAAAACTCGTAATGCCCATAACGGGTTCGGAAAGCAATCTTTTGTATGTCTTGATTCTCAACTGGTGATATCCAGATCTCAGATCTATCTTAGAAAATACCCTAGCACCCTTCAACTGATCAAACAAGTGATCTATTCGTGGGAGTGGGTACCTGTTCTTCACCGTCACTTTATTCAATTGACGATAATCAATACACAAACGAAGGGTGCCATCCTTCTTCTTTACAAACAATACCAGAGCTCCCCAGGGTGAGTTACTAGGCCGGATGAAGCTTTTATCTACCAATTCCTGAAGCTGGACCTTTGATTCCGCCAATTCCATAGGTGCCATCCTATAAGGAGACTGGGCTATAGGAGAAACTCCTAGAATAGTTTCTATGGAAACTTCAATTTCTCTAACTGGAGGTAATCCAGGCAACTCTTCTGGGAATACATCTTGAAACTCCCTCACAACAGGAATACTAGCCAAATCTATGCTACCCTTCTCCAGCTCTCTTACATGGGCTAACCAAGCAGAACAACCTTTCCTCAGTAATTTTCTAGCCACAAGGACTGAGATTACACAACTTGGAATTACTTTTCTTTCCCCTTTAAACACTACTCTTTTATCACCTATTCCTTGGATTGTCACCGTCTTGGTGAAACAATCCACTTGTGCCTTATGTTTACTTAACCAATCCATGCCCAGAATCACATCAAAATCATATAAGTCCAACGGCATAAGATCTGCCCTCAACTCTAATCCTCCTATATATAGTTTTACCCCTCTATAAATATCATCAATATGTATATTCTCCCCCAAAGGTGTACTAACCGTCACCCCTACACCCAAGTTACTAGATAACACATGCAAGTTATTCACAATTCTCTAAGATACAAAGGAATGACTAGCTCCAGGATCAATTAAAGCATAAACTTGCATTGTATCTAACTGTAAAGTACCTGCCACCACATCAGTTACAACTCCCACATCCTCGTAGGTCATGTGATATACCCGACCCTGAGTCCTCCCCTCCAGATTTCTGGGCCTCCCACGAGTAGCACTCGTCCCTGACTGGGTAGGCCTAATAAGACGATTGACTGTCACCGATTGTTGCTGGCTCTAAACCTCAATCCTCTGGCCATGGGCTCCCTCGGTAGTTCTACGAGGACAATCCTTCTTCCAGTGACTCGTGTCCCCACAATAGTAACAACCTCTTCCTACATGCGGGCACTCTTTCCATCGATGCCCTTCACTTCTACAAATATAACATCTCCTCGGCATCGCAGAGCAATCTCCTGGGTGTCGCTGCTCACACCTCTAACAAAACGGATATACTGGTCCCTTTTGCTCTGTAGACCCTTCAGCAGTTTTGACCCCCTATCTAGACTGTCCTCCCCAAGCTCCTCTTCCACTGACTTGTCTAGATCCTCCTTAGCTCCCTCCTGGGGTGAAACTCCCACCCCTTCTCTGGAACTGTCCTGATGATGGCCCGCTCTTCCCCTTCTTTGGGAGAGGAGGTCTACCAGTTATAAACTCAAAATCTCTCCTCTTAGCTCCCATTGCCTGACTCTGCTCGACCACTGGTTTCGGGGTATCCTTTATTACCCTCTCCATACCCTGAGCAGCACGTACCAATTCCCATACCGACTGAAACTGCATGGCTATCAATATCATCCTCAATTCCCGCCTCAGTCCATCATGGAACCTCTCTACCCTGTAGTGCTCTGTGGGAAGGTAAGTGGAGGCAAAAGCTGCTAAATCCTGAAATCTCCTCTCATACTCCAGCACTGTCAAATCTCCCTGCTTTAATTCCAAAAACTCCTGTTCTTTCTCCCTCTTATGCTTCCAAGAATAGTACCTCTCCTCAAACTCTTCACGAAAATCCCTCCATCTCAATACCTCCCCTGATCTCCTTTCTCTAATGGTCTCCCACCAAGAGTGGGCACTTTCAACCAATAGTTGAGTCACACAATCCACCCGTAGCTCCTCTAGCACCTGTATCTGATTTATAACTCTTTCCACTTTCCTCAGCCAATGCCCAGCAACCTCATACAACCCATCTCTCTCATACCCTTCACCCATTGCACTATGGTGACTATTCCCCCTGATCTAGGAGTCGTATTGGAGGCCCCTGCTACCATTCCTGCTGCCACAGCTCTCATTATATGTTCCATAAAAGCAGGATCCGAAAATAGGTTTGATTCAGCTATCGGTGCCACTGGTGGAGGTATATTATCTCCCCCCTGTCTGTCTGATCCCTGGGGCATGGATACATCTGCCTGATAGAACGATGAATCATCTCGAAGTCTCACTGACTCGCCCCCTTCTGAGTATACTGATGCTGCAGGTATATGAGAGGAGGTGTCTACCAAGGGATCCCAGTCTGGATCACTTTCATTACGAATACTCTGGCCACTTCCCCGAACTGGGGATGGATCAGTCTTGGCTCCTTGCCTTGCTCTCACCATCCTGAAACACATTCCAAAACCATATAATCATTCCTATCCTCGGAATAGCAACCTGTGCTCTGATACCAAATGTAACACCCCCCATTTCTGGGATAAAACAACAATCTCATGTCAATAAAAAAAAACGTAGTAAATTTTTGTTTTGTATATACGTATTCATGGTCTTCGTATTAACATCTACCGGAATTTTGACGGAGTCCCCCTATACCGGAAGGTCCCAAGTTACCGACATGTAACCTGTCTACACTTCTAACAGTTCGCATCTCATAACTTAATTCCCGACCCAATCATCCTGGGTTTCAATTCCATAATTATACTCACACCTATCAATCATAATATTTATGATATGCATTATGTAACAAAAATATCATTATGGATGGATAATTTAAATAAATATAGATACATAGACATGAAATATGGATATATAAACTACAACGTTAAATTCATCCAATCAAGTTTAAACATTTATTATACAAATTAAGTTATACAAACATTTTCATGTTTACAAAATACAAGGGTATACTCCCTAGAACCTAGATTTCAAAAAGGGAACATAAGCTAGGATCTGCTCCTGTCGTGCATGCGATGATCCTGAAACAAAATACATATTATTGCAAGGTGAATATCACAATAAATATAACAATATGAATATCTAATAATTTCAACAAGGTAACATGCATTCATATTTCATTTACTTCTCCCTTCTAGTTTTTTTATTTATTAAAATCTCTTCCTTATTCAAACTATTAATAACTGTTCCCTCTGCCACTATCAACCTTCATTCCAGACCTTATAAGATCAACGTGATTAATTTTGTTTATCACATTACCGATACTAATTTCACTGGTATCATCATCACCACCCCATAGGAGTCGATATAAGGCGATCCCTTTACCCGGGATCCTAACATACACTAAATGTATGTTGGCCAATACATGGTGATCCCCTTACCCGGGATCCTAACATACACTAAATGTATGCTAGTCCATTCATGACGATCCCCTTACCCGGGATCCTAACATACACTCAATGTATGCCAGACAATACATGGTGATCCCTTTACCCGGGATCCTAACATACACTCAATGTATGCTAGTTTATGCCTCAAATCACACTTCTCATATTTCCTTTGTCAGTGATAATTTCATCTCTTGGCAATTCACATAACAACTTTTCACCTTGAATATACATACATTCAGTAATTCACATTTCACATAAAAAATATATTAAATCATGGAATTTAACTAGAAAGCATAGGTGTGAATCACCTACCTGCAATAGAAGCTCTACTCGTGCTCCCCTGCTGCTGCTGTTGCACCATGTCTGTGGTCCCTCCTGCAAATCACAGGTTTATCTCATAAATTTTCCTTACTCAAGGATATGTTTTATAATAACCATATCAACAACCAATAAGTCTTTCTTTCAGTCATTTCTTAGTACTTTATGTTATTCTCATTTCACTCATTATTACTGTCGTTCTTTGTCCAATCCTAGTTATCATTCCTTTCTTTATATTTGGACTATCACTGTTCAACTGTTACTGTCTCGTTTTTGAACTGTTACTGTCTGACCTCTTCTCAGATTTTTAACTATATCTGGAGTTATAGAACTCCAATTCAAGTGAAATTTATGGCGTTGGAAAGGAAAGACATGAGGCTACAAGTTCTATGTTTTGAGAAGAATCTAGTTCTGCCTCTAAGATAGCTAAAATCACTCATTAACAAACACTTGGACTGTTACTGTCCAACTGTTACTGTCCATTTTTGAAATGTTACTGTCTGACCTCTTCTCAGATTTTTAACTATATCTGGAGTTATAGAACTCCGATTCAAGCAAAATTTATGGCATTGGAAAGGTAAGACATGAGGCTACAAGTTCTATGTTTTGATAAGAACCCAGTTCTGCCTCTAAGATAGTCAAAATCGCTCATTAACAAACACTTAGACTGTTACTGTCCATTTTTGAACTGTTACTGTCTTATTTTTTAACTGTTACTATCTAGACATCGAACTGTTACTATCTTGTTTTTCAACTGTTATTGTCTGACCTCTCCTTAGATTTTTAACTATATCTGGAGTTATAGAACTCCAATTCAAGCGAAATTTATGGTGTTGGAAATGTAAGACATGAGGCTACAAGTTCTATGTTTTGAGGAAAACCCAGTTCTACTTCTAAGATAGTCAAAATTGCTCATCAATGAACCAGACCTACTACCCTATAGGGTCTGTCATGACCCAGTCTCGGTTGGAGACCCATAACTGGAGTTCTATGACTCCAAATTGAGCAAAGCCAATTTCATTAGTTAGTAAACATCCAAAACTACAATTTCTATGAAGGAACTTGATCCTAATTCCTTCATTCTCCTACCTAAAATCTCTTTGAAGGTCAAGAGACGAAACTGTCCAAATTCATCACCTTTCCATTTACACACAACACACGAAGTTCTTTACTTTAACAACTTTTACTTCCTTTTTTTTTTTCAATTCAGTCTAAGAACTCAATATAAATTTACATCCAGGCATCAATTCATAATCGACTTGAAATGACTCATAAGACCAGGTTTATAATATCTTACCTGGTGCGAATCAAGGCTTCGATCCCTCCTTTTCTTTCTAATGACAGTCGACCCTCCCCTCTTCTCTTCTTGTTCAATTTTTTCTTGTTAATCCCTTTCCCACCAGGGTTTATTTTACCTATAACCCTCAATCTGGGATGGGTTCTTGAAATTTTGGTGTTTCTCTCTTGATTTGTAAAAAAATTAGATATAAAAACTCCCTCTTTTCTTTTTTTACGTAGCTGCAGATCTTTTTTGGTGAGAATAGGAGTATTTATGCTCTATAATTATTCTTATTTGCATTTAGCCCCCATTTTCTTTAAGTGTATTCGTTCTTGCCCCCACTTCCTTTTAGTTTAGTTTATTTTCTTTAATTTAATCCAGCCTTGGTTTTTTTCTCGGGATTTACATTGGCAATGCATTCGTAAATAGTATTACAACATGAGTCCGTAACCTCTGATGGGTTATGGACTTTAGGGATTAAAGATATAGTTGTAGCATTTACTTGCTTAGGAAGCCAATCAGAAGATAAGAAAGATCGAATAACATCAGTAGTGTTTGGGCTGACAATACTCCAAGATTTCTTAAAGAAACCTACACTGAAACCATTCGAACCGGGAGCTTTATTGTCCTTAAGAGAGAAAAGGGTCTTCTGAATTTCTTCATTGGTTACTTCTTCTTTTAATACATACGTCAACTTACCAAAAAAAAAAATTTCTTCATTAGTTATAGGAGAGTCGAGGAACATACTTTGAAGATAAGATAATCTTCTAGGGAGATCCCAAAAAGCATAGAAGAATCAAGAACCATTTCATAATTAGAACCTATTATTTTTTTTTTAAAGTGACTCACAATAGTATCCTTAACCTCCATGGCATCTATGAAACACATCCTATTTTCATTATGGATAGGGAGGATCTTATTGTGGCTGTGAAAACCTTTCACCAAACTGAAGAAGAATTTTGAGTTTTTATCCCCTAGATTCAACCATTGCAGCCGTGACTTTTGCCTAAGGAAGCTCTCCTGAGCTTCAGCAAGCCTCACATACTCCTTCAGCTCAGTTCTATGGATTTCTAAGAAAGTCTGTTTGGTATTGTGGTTGCTTTTGTGGTTGTGGTTTTAAAAAAACAGTTTAATAAAAAGTGCTTTTTGTGAGGTTTGTTTTTAATTTTGATGTGTTTGGTTAAAACTGCAGTTAAAATTGTGGTTTAAAACAACGGTTTGTGGTGTTTGGTTAATAATGAAAGGACATTATAATTATATACAGACATCTATATATACATATATAAAATAGCAAAACATTGTTGTTTTATAATTATAAATAAATAACAAAATGAACAATCTTTATACATTAATAAAAGTTTTTCATTGTCCTATTAAACTATTTACAATTTCATCTCATACAAAATCTATACATGAAGAACTTTGTGATACTTGAATAGCTATTGTACAAATAAATTGACGAACTATACAGTAATTGTCATGTTTCTAATTCCATGCTTTACGGGATACAATACTATCAAAATAAATCTGTTGTTTCCTTGGGATCAATATACAATGTAAAGCATGTACTGAATATTCTTCCTCTTTTATGTATGAAGGAGGTGAATAAGACACAACCAAAACCACCTTCCCCCAACACACTATCAGGACGGAAGTTCCTAGTGGTTGCTTTTAATTCACTAAAGGAAAAAGCTCTTCAAATTTGAGGACTGCAAGATCTCACCCTGTGTCCGAGGAGTTGAAGGCACTATAGAAGAAGAGACCTTGCTGCTTGACCCACTCTTGTCATTCCCACCTTTGCCAGCATATCTTAATTCCCTGTTTACTCTTCCTTTCTCTTATCAATCAAAATTCAAACAGAGGTTTATGTCCTAAGAAGGAAAACAAATCCAAAATAATGCTACTTTCTAAAAGGAAAAGGCTGGAGCAAAAAACTAAAGATTCCTTTTCAATGCAAGATTAAAAAAAGAATGAACAAAAATTACTACCTTTGGCAAACAACGAGAACAAATATCCATTAAGAACAAGATGTGTGTGAATTTGTGAACATACCATTTCGAGGAGGACTCTCAGCTTTAATTCTTTCACTGAAGCACAACCCCATTGACACAAAGACATCGAAAACCCTTCACTTTGGTCACAGGTTGCAGCCGCTAAAGATTGAATAACTATTGAAACCAAGCTCAAGAGAGCTTTGATAGAAACAAGGCAAAGACAAGCTTGAGACAGGGAACAAAGAGAGAAACACAAAATGGAGAAAGCTAAACAAGAACGAGTAAGGAAAAATTTGGGAAATGGGAGTCCAGATCAATGGCAGTAATTTGGGAACAAAGGAGAAGATGAGCTCTCGGGTTGGGAAAGTTTTCCAGTGTTTAATTAATTATGCGCAGTGTCGGTGAGAGAGAGGAGAACACAACCATGAGAAAAGCAATTGTAAGTTGCTTTTCACAAACCTCAGTTTTCGAGTGGGACCTACATGAAATAAAAAAGCGGTTAATATTAACCGAACACTCTAAATTGACTTTTGCTTTCAACTGCTTCCATAGCCACAACGCCAAACACCCACTAAATCTAAAGGATTTGTTTGCAACCGACATTGAGCCTCTAACATTTCTTTTTAAATCTTACCAAAATACTTGAGATAAACTCTTTCAAAACCCTTTTAGCATTTTCAACTTGTTACACAAAACATGCATAAAAGTGTCCATGACCTCCTTACACTATGTCTCGAAAATCAAGGGCAGAAAAAAAGGATAATCTGCCCAAAAATCAAAGAACTTGAATGGAAGCTTCCTTTTTAGCAAACTTGCCATCTTAACTAACATAGGAGAGTGATCTAAGATACCAAAGGTAGAAAGCAAGTTTCCGAACCTGTAAATTCACAATTCCTTGGTTAATAATGGGGATGGGTTAGCATTAACAGTTGAGAAATCCTTGGTTATAAGACGAACACTGAAGGTTCAGATGAACGAAGATAAAAAAAATTTAAAAAGTAAGAACATCTTTCATAAGTGTTGCTATGCATAAAACAAGGTGTATAGTTTAATTATAGATAGTGAAAGTTATGTTAATGTTTGTCATACCACCCTTGTTAGTAAAACTGAATTTGTATATTATTAAGCATGCTACCGAATGCTTTTGTACAAGACAATGAAAAGCTTAATGATACGATCAAGGTAAGGTCAAATTCGGATTTTGCCGTAAAAAGTGCAACTATCCAGTTTTACGGCAATAGTCATAATTCTCAATCCGACCGTTGGAACGAGCTGAAAATTTACGCGGTGTCTCCTGACATGTTTTTCTACCTAGGGTTAAAATGTTAGATCAATCGGAGTTTGAGAAAGCATCCCAATACGGGTCAACATAGGTTGTATGAATTTTGTTATTTACTTCCTTTTGACTTGTGGACTTCCTATTTGGCTAGGATTCTTTTCCTAAAAGAATGTGGCAGCTTATTTTGGAAATCTACTAATTCTACAAAGATTTTTAATGAGCTGCAACATAGTTTCCAAGTGTGGAAAGGATTCATAATTATTTCATAATCCTTTTCTTACAAGGATTCCTTATTCATCCTAGCTATAAAAAGGAAAGAAGACTTCAAAATAAATTCTACGTTCAGATCAGATTTCCTAGTCTATTTGGGACTTCTTAATAGTGAAAAATCTGATTCTAGCATATTTAGGATGATAATTTTTGGATTTTTATTAATTTTATTAGTCTTTGGGTTATTATTACTTATTTGGGTCAATTGTAAGTGGACTTCATATAAGTCCACCTAAGGAGGGTCCATTAGGGTTTATTTAAGTCTAGAGTTAGTATAAATAAAGGCATAACTAGACAATTCAGAATAATAAAACTTCTTGTTTGCCGCACTTTGTGTGTGTGTGTGTTGGTGAGATAATCTCCCTTTCATGGTTCTCTAAAGAACTGAAAACGACTTATCGAAGAACAACTGGCTTCATGGCGTCTTCCTAATACTTCTCGTTCGCGAATCAATATTCATTGGATGGGGGTTTTCTGTTTGCAATAGTGTTGGTGCCTAGGTACAAGTTATCTTTGTGTCACACTCCTATCAAACTTGATTTACTTGGATTTTCCGGGAATTAGTGTCTTTGTGTGTGGGTTGTGTGACCACGTGATCATGAGGTTCGCATCACTTTATGTTTTACAAGATCATTCAAACCTCTAATGTTCCAACATCCAATAAATATAGTGAACAAAACATAAGGATGCCAAAACCAACTATGGACACAAAATTACCTCAAATTGCCCTCACGCAAGGAGCCTAACTTGCTAGTTGGTTATCAGTGTTGGTTGAAAACAAAGGGAATTGCAGAGAATGGCTTGTTGCTTTGGGATAATCATCATCTAAAACATTCTCCATAGGTGTTTGCAAATTAGTCTATTGGCATCAGAATGTAAATGAACTCCTAGAGCACTAGCAACATAACTTAGTCCTCAACATAACTCTTGCGAACCTCGTGATCACGTGGTCACGCAACCCACAATCAAGATTGAGATTTGATCCCGAAAAGCCGAAATAAGTCTGATAAGAGTGTGACACAATGGAAACCTGCCCCAATGCACCAACACTATTGGATTGAGTAGAATGACGCCACGAAGCCAGTTAATCTTTGATAAGGCAGATTCAGTTCGTTCAAGAACTGAAGAATGCAAGAATCACTCTCACACGTTAAAACTGAAAAATTCAGAAGTAATTATCACCAAAACTGCTGAAATTTTGGCTTACATGAGTTTAAATAGTTCTTGAAAAGTTAACCCTAATGGACCCCTTATGTGGACTTAAATGAGGTCCACTTAAAACT
>Ga0325411_1008481_pt1 | contig 11111 bp, 3 predicted proteins | sample PopdelMetagenome_13_FD_206181 | JGI IMG/M metagenome (GOLD analysis project Ga0325411, IMG submission 206181) | Populus deltoides microbial communities from Bellville, Georgia, United States - Xylem-PdIQD-R4 | ecosystem: Host-associated > Plants > Phyllosphere > Stem > Wood/Secondary xylem...
TAATTTTCTTAATCATGGTCTTCTACCTTTTTTATCTACGACGCTGGTCCCTGCATGTTATGTTTCCTCCCTAAAAATTTGTAATGGTGTGTTATTGATTGAATTTTTTATTCTCAATTAATAATATCTTCAAAAATTCAAGTAGTTTGAAGGTAAGATTTATGATAATCAATTAATTTTTTGTTTTAACAATCTAATTTATTTTTTTTAACCAAAATGGTTGATAGCTGGTGTCTATTATTTGCAGAAGGTTTCTTTTGGTGAATTTAAGAAACTATTTAATGCTTTAAGTAAATATCTTTTTAGAGAAAAGACAATGATATTTTAAAGAAAGACTCTAAAAATAAATATACAGTGAAGATTCAAAACCTTTTTTTTCTAAGGATCTAATGGGTCTTTATAGGTCATTATTCTTATCCTTTTATCGAGAGGGTGGCTTTAAAGTTTTTTTTCTGATAGAATTTAACCCTCCTTTTCAAATAGAAAAATATCTCTAACTTTATCAGAGAGGAAACATCTTTGCATATGCATGAAGGCTCAACATTTGACTGAACCTAAGGATGTAAGGTTGGGCAGTTCACCAGACATATAAATGTTTAGGCTTAGCGCTTGGCTGAGCCCAATAACGTTGGGTTTAACAATTCACCAAACTCATATATGTTTGGGCTCAATACTAGTCTGGGTAAAAAGATGTTTCCTTTATAAACCTAATCGTTCTTACCTTTATCTTTTTATTTTATATAATTTCTGAAAAACTACTATGTTAAAAAACCCTGACTATTTTACTTCTAATCCAATGAAACAAACTCATTTCTAGGTATTTTCCACCACCATCTTCTATCCTTTTCTACTTTAAACCAGAACATGGACTTAAAAGGAGTCAAATTTATCCCTAAAAAAAAGGATATTGTTACCTCTAAAAAGGAGTTCAAGTTCCAACCTGAGATTGCTGGAAGTGGTAAGGGGTAAGGGTTCATCTAACTAGGCAACATAACTAGAGAGGGTGATACTCCAACTTCAATCTCTAGTAGGGAGGAGAGTAGCTCTCTTCATAGAAGTCTTTCTCCCACCATCACTAGAGATTTCCAAGAGAGAGGGAGGTTACCTCAAACTTCTGAGGATAACGTTCCCAACACTTTAGGTAAGGAGGACATAAAGTTTGTTTCTCGCCTTCAGTTAGGAGAGTACACAACTCAAATGTCTGATTAGGTTGAGCATATCAACCAGAAAACCTTATTAGGGAAGTGTTCAGATATTATTAACTGGTTTAGGGTAGCTACATCCAAATGAGTGAATGATTATGTCTGTCTTTGATAAGTTTTGTAGGCTTGTCAAAATTAAACCTACAATCAATGTCTTTAGAAGTTGTTACCATCTGATTGTTGGCACCAGTGGTGGCAATAATGTATATTGGTTATTCACCTTTGCCATAGGCCCAAAGGAGCCATTAAGGGAACTCTGTGTGGAAAGCCTGCATGTATCAAAAAATAAAAGGGGAGATAGGTGATAATAAGATATGGTGGGCCAGTCAATCCCAGAGGTGAAATGTACAAAATATAGGGATGTTTCTATTATTGGAAAGTTCCTTCTCCTGATGTAAACAACAAGCCTCGTCTAAGCTTGGATGAGGAGAAAACATGTGTTGTGCTGGCCTCAACTTCAACAAAGTATGAAGTCAATAGAATAGCCAAAGGATATTATCAAACCATTTTGCAAAGTATGTAACTTTCTTATTCTCTTGTTTCTTTATTACTAAGTTTATTACTAACTTTTTGTTTTTTATGCAAGACAAACAACTGAAAGAGAATAAGAAACTTCAGCGATGTTTGTAAAAGAAAGTTCAACAAGGAAATCTTCAACTCTTGTCATGGTTAGAAGTAGGGCTGAAGAACATATAAAGGATTACCTCATCATTGTTGATGAACTCTATGTTCTTGAGGGCTTTGTCCCTAAGAAAACAATGGTGAGAGTTAGAACTCCTGCAGAAAATGAAGTTGGGGGCAGTCGTACTCCCCCAATTGAGGTTCAAACAGATTTGACTTTCTTTAAAGTGATTACAGGTGTTGCTACCCACTTTAAGAGGAAAAAGATTTCCACCTTTGTATAGTTCAATGGTTTAGTCTCGATTGTAAAGGCTCTTTTGGTGGCATATTTTTTGCCTCAACTTCCAGCTTTATCGGTAGAGGTTGCAGCAGCTAGGCTTTTTACTTGGGTTGTTCCAGTAGAGACTAAGTTCAAAGATGTTTACCCACCTTGCTTTTTACCAAGCTCCCTTCAGTTTTTCCACCCTGACTGAGGAAGAGAGGGAGTTTATGGAGGCTATTGTCGGTAGGAGGTCAGTTATTAGAAAGACTAGCATTGAGGTGGTGAAACTACTAGAAAGGATTCTCATCATCCCATCAGACATCATAATAATGTCTGATAAGAGCTACAACCATTATTTGGCTTTAAATGGTCAAATGACCTTTATTATAAGGAATTTTTTATTTCACCTTTTTGTTTAATTCTATGACTATTATTCCTAATATTTGTTATTGAAAAACTTTAATGATATACACTAATTCCATGAGACGTTAGGTGGCTAATAGAAATCATGTAATGGAGGCCATTACTATAAACAGGGAAAACCAAACTGCCTTCGAGCAGCTAAAACAAGAAAAAAGTTATTATAGAGGCCGAACTAAAGAGCCTCAATATGGCTTGTGCAACGCTGAAGGAATAAATATAAGGCATTGTTCTTCAGTTGGGCTCTAATGACAAACTATTTCAGGTCATCTATAACCAAGTGGATTCCCTAAAGCAAGAGATCCTTAAGATGAAAATCATTCAAGATGGTCTGAGTATGGAGCTTTTTACTACCAGGGAAGAACCTAAAATTCTCAGGCTTAGTTGGAGGTTTTGAGGAACTCTCTTAAGGAGTTTCAGGGATTTTTTAGGGTTTGAGAGCTTTGACTAGGATAGTTGGGAACAAGATCTTTCTTGCCATGTACAATATGTATTTCTTCAATCAATCAAGGGGGATGCATGTGGACTTTAGTATTGCCTTTCATCTAGTCCCAATGCCTGACTTTACAAGTGTGTTCTTTGTCATGATTGCTGTTTCCCGATATGAGAAATATCTAGTTAAGGAGCCTGAGCTAGATATTTAAGCCTCATTTCCCCCTATTCTCTTATAAATATTATACACATCCTTGGTCTTGCAGGGTTTATCCATGTAACATTTATCTTTTATTTTATAAAATTTTCATTCCTTTTATTTCTTTATTTACTCGTGTGTATAGATCTAACGCCTATAATAAACATTCCATGCAGGATTTGAAGCCCTAAGAAAAATCTTTAAAATTTTATATGGGTCCAGCACCTATACTTGAAAAAAGTTAAGGGAATTCCCTAAACAATTGGTGCGAGACCAATGCCCACATTATAATTTCCATACAGGGTCCAGAAACCCTAAGAAAATTGTTAAAAAATTTATAGGCCCAACGCCCGCACCTAGAAAAACATTTAGTAAATTTAAACTTTAAACTTTATCTAACCATAATCAAGATTTAGAAGAGATTTACCCATCTGGAACTGAGAGGAGATCTTGGTTTCAGGTATATTCCTGTCAATTTAGATGAATTTGTAGTGGATTAATGAATAATCATTAGGTAGGACATGGAGATTAATGTTATTGTCCTTATAGTGACCATGTCAATCCCTTACAATATGATTTGTGCAATCGCACTAGGGAGACTAAGTCGATCCCTTCTAAGGTGAATTTTGTAATCGCACTAGAAAGACTGAGTTCATCCTATCCTTAAAAGGTTATGAGGTTGTTGCCCTAGAAAGATAGTGTGTCAATCTCATTATTGGAGATATGTTCAATTGCACTAGGAAGGCTCATGATTCATCATTCCAGGGTAAATTGGGCATCATACTAGAGATACTGAATCTGTCTCATCCTCAAAAAGTTACGAGGTTGTTGCCTTAAAGAGATGGTGTGTCAATCTCATCATTAGAGATATCTGCAATCGCACTAAGAAGGCTTCAGATTCATCATCTCTAAAGTAAATTATGCAATCACACTAAGAAAACTGAGTTCATATCATCCTTAAAAGGTTGCGAAGTTGTTGCCTTAGAGAGATGGTGTGTCAATCTTATCCTTAGAGATATATGTAATTGCACTATGGAGGCTCCATATCTATCATTTCCAATGTAAATTATACAACCGCACTAAAAAAACTAAGTTCATCCCATCCTTGAAATGTTGCGAGGTTGTTTTCCTGGAGAGATGAAATGTTAATCCCATCATTGGAGATATATACAATCGCACTAGGGAGGCTTTATATTTATTCCTTCTAAGGTAAATAGTGCAATTGCACCGGGGAGATCGAGTTGATTCCATCCAAGGTAAATTATGTAATTGTACTATGAAGATTAAGTTCATCCCATCCTTGAAAGGTTATGAGTTTGTTGCTCTATATATCACTCAAATAAAAAAAGGCATTGTCACTATGAATAATTTAAATCATATATAAGAAACTTACATTCCTAGTCATTGACCATGATATATTTTTTATTAACCTTTAAGATATAATCATCTTGATAATGTTTTTGTTGAAATCATGATCTCAACTATAAAAAAGGAGAGAATAGAGTTTCTATGGTAGATTTTTTTGGGTGGTTATCAACCAAACTTCACATGTTTTAAAGTTTGAACCAACATTCCACTTATACTTGTTAAAAGCTTTCCAAAATCTTGAGGCTCCAACTGCATTCGTGAAGTTGGCAAATGTTTAGTCAAAACTTGCTCATCTCATTAAGCCCATGAAAAAGTAAAAGAAATTATACCGACTTATAGCAATTCATAGCCTTTCTTAATCATTGAAGAGTTATTGAAGCTCTGGTGGAGTAGACGTGTCAACAACTATAGGAAGGCTCGTGACATGTCTTGTTCCATGATTTTTTTTATCTACTTTTAATGGTGATTTAGGATGTCAATAAACCAATTATGGAAGAACTATCGATGAATTTTTAATCAGGAATAAAAATGTTGATCCATCATCAAGAATAAATAATTTCTACATAAAATACATACTTAAAATAATGCATTTGTAGAATTGTTTTTCTTAGAATTAGTTAAATTTAAATTGATATCATAGAAATTTTTTGTTACTAAATTTGGTTTTTTCTCCGATTGTATTATTTGTGTTGATTAAATTCTATTTAAATAGTTAAAAATATTTAAAAATACTTTTATTAGTTATTCAATCATGAATTTGATGAATAATTAGTCCAGAACGCTGATGTAAAATATATGAATTAGTAAACATAGAAATAAAAGATTTGATTTGAAAGTGTGAAAAGAGAAAGAGTAACATATGTAGAAGGGTCTAAAATAAAATGAAAAGAAAAACAAGAATAAAAATAAAAATGCTTCTGTGACTGTTGGGGGGAGCGAGACGAAGGTATGTCTGGAGACGAATGCATGTTTGTTATTGTGTGTGGCAATTTTTTTATAAAAAAAATTACTTAATTTTTTTTAAATTATATTAATGTGCTGATGTAAAAAATAAAATTTTAAAAATATGTTAGTGTTTTTTTTGTTTCCCTTTTGCTTATTAATCAATGTTTTTTTAATGTTATAAGATTTCTTTGTTAAATCGCATAATGCTAATTGTATTTATTCTTAAAAAAAAAGTATTTTGAGAATTTTGAAATTATAATTGTGTATGTTAACATGCACAATAAATTATTAAAATCTACATATTACATAGTGTGGCTCAAATACTTACCATTAGATTTATGATTTATATGGGTTATTAGCGTGGCTTGAATACAACCTTTTTTGTGTTCATGATCAAGTATTTGTTGTGTGTTTATGCTAAATAGCTACTTACATCACGGAATGCAATCTATTTGTCAATATAAATGTAGATATCATTTATTTTTTATTATTTTTTTATCTTGTGTTCAAACCGTAAATCAATGCAAATGTAGAAATAAATACAAATTAACAAGATAGACGTATATTTGGATGTATTTAAAACTAAGCTAAAATAGATGTAGAAAAGTACAGGAAAAGATAGTTGAGAAATAGCTTTCACTAGTTAGATGACCCGCGCGATGCTGTGGGTTAATTTTTTTTGTATAAAAAATATCAAAAAAAAGATAAAATTTAAAAGTGTTAGGTCTTTCTGCAAAGTTATACCTAAGAGTCTTGAGTTTGGCTGCAACGCCTGACCCAAGAGTAATATTTATAATATTAATAATAACATTAAACTTGCATAACCCAAATTTAAGTGAGTTTGGCTGCAATACCAGATCCAATAACCTTGGATGTGAGTCTGACTACAAGTTCGTATAAAAAAAGTATTATAATTAAATAGATTAAGTAAAAAGAAAAAAACATAGAAAAAAAACCAACATGAAGAAAATAACTAATGAAGAAAAAAAATATACTGGATTAACCCGTCAAACATTAGATTCGTGTCGTGAAAGTTTGATAACTAAATAGAAAAAAAAATTGACGGGTTACCCCATAATTAACCGTGTTAACCCGTCAAACTCAGGATCCGTGTCATGAAAGTTTGATAACTAAATAGAAAAAAATTTAACATTAACAAACTAAAATAAACAAAAAAAAATTAATTAAAAACGAAAAACACCAAAAACAAACAAAATGCATCGGCCTTTTCACTGTGGACGACATTGTGCAGTCTACAGTTAAATGCATAAAAAAAGGCAAAAAAACAAAAAGCAAAAAAAAAACTAACTGGGTTAAAAGAAAAAACCTATAGGAAAAAAAATTAATAAAGAAAAAGAAAAAAAATCTAAATTAACTGGGTAACTCGTCAAACCTGAGATCCGTGTCATGAAAGTTTGATAACTAAATAGAAAGAATTTTAATATCAACAAACTAAATTATATATAAAAAATTAATTAAAAAGGGAAAAACAAAGAAGAAAACTAATGAAGAAAAAGAAAAAAAATCTGAATTAACTAGGCTAACCTGTCAGATATGAGATCCATGTCATGAAAGTCTTGTAACTAAATAGAAAAAAATTTAACATAAACAAACCAAATTAAAAGAAAAAAATTAATTCAAAAGTTAAAAAAACAAAAATAAACAAAAGGTATGAGCATTTTCACCGTGGATTACACTGTGCAGTCCAGAGTCAAAGGTATAAAAACATTAAAAAAAAAAAAACTAAAGGCATCAGTCGATAATTAAATAGAAAAAAAATTAATATTAATGAACTAAATTAAACAAAAAAATATTAATTAAAAAGAAAAGGAAAAAAACCTATAAAAAGAAAAAACTAGTGAAGAAAAAATATATATAAATTAACTATTTTAACCCGTCAAACTTGAGATCCGTGTCTTGAAAGCCTGATAACTAAATAGAAAAAAAAATTTAATATCAACAAAATAAATTAAAAAAAAATTAATTGAAAAGAAAAAAAGAAGGCATCAAGCTTTTTTATCGTGGACTCCACTGTGCAGTCCACCATGAAAGGCATAAAAAGAAAAAACTAAAAGTATCAACATTTTCACTGTGAACTGCATACAATATTAAAATATGAAATTAGAAGAAAAAACTAATCAAAAAAATAATCTGAATCAGCTGAGTTAACTTGCCAAATTATATCTTTTTTCTTTTTCTTTTTCTTTTTCTTTTTCTTTTTAATTAATATTTTTTTGTTTAATTTAATTCATTAATATTAAATTTTTCTATTTAGTTATCGACTGATGCCTTTAGTTTTTTTTCTTTTTATTTTTTTTATGTTTTTATATTTAGTTTTTTTTCTATTTAATATTTAGTTTTTTTATATATATTTAGTTCATTTAGATCCAAGAGTCTTGGATGGGTGTCTGCCTGCAAGATCGTGTCATAAAAGTATGATAATTAAATGGATTGATTAAAAAGAAAAAAACAAAGAAAAAAAACCAACATGAAGAAAAAGAAAAAAAATCTGAATTAATTGGGTTAACCCATCAAACCTGAGATTCATGTCATGAAAGTTTGATAACTAAATAGAAGAAAAAAAATTGACGGTTTAACCCAGAATTAACTCGGTTAACCCGTGAACCTAGGTTAACCAGTCAGACTTGGGATATGTGTCATGAAAGTCTGATAATTAAATAAAAAAATTTTAACATTAACAAACTAAACTAAACAAAAAATTTAATTAAAAAGAAAAGAAAAGAAAAACTTCGGGTTACCTTGTCAAATTAGGTTAACCCGTTAAACTTGAGATCCTTGTCATGAAAGTCTGATAACTAAATAAAAAAATATTTAACATTAACAAAATAAAAAAATAAAAAAAATGGACGGGTTAATCCAGAATTAACTGGGTTAACCCGTGAAACCTGAGATATGTGTTATGAAAATCTGATAACTAAATATAAAGAAATTTAACATTAACAAACTAAAGTAAATGAAAAAAATTAATTAAAAAGAAAATAAAAATCCGGGTTAACTCGTGAAATCAAGTTAACATGTTAAGCCCGAAATAAATGTCATAAAAGTATGATAATTAAATTAAAAAATATTAACATTAACAAATTAAATTAAACAAAACAAAATTTATTAAAAAAACTAAAAAAGAAAAAATAAAGTTAAAGACATCAAAAATAAAAAAAATAAAAAATTTATTAAAAAAAATTTAAAAAATAAAAACAACTCAGAATTTCACGGTAGATTGCGTAAAATGCGTTTTAGTATATTTCTAATTATAATTATAATGTAATACAAGGGATCAAGATCCAAGAATGGCTGAAAAACAGATATACAAGCAGGCAAAGACAAAAACACCTCGATGTTCATCAATCCAGAATCAAATGGAAGGCAGTTGTCGATGAAAGATCTGGATAGGTTGGTTGGTGGCCCATCTCTAATAAAAGTCACAGGATCTTGGAAAGGGGATCGGCTCGAGGCCAATGGGAGAAGAGGACGTATCTAGCACATCACATTGTTTGGAATTTGAACTTTTAGGGGCACATAAGCCCAGCTCAAACTCGAGAGGACCATGTTGAGCTGTGGCTCAAAACTAGTACAGATTCAAAGATTATTTAAAAAAAAAGAAAGTTTATATGGTTGGTGGGTTCTTGATGGCTAAAATGTCCATCATTTTTCACCGACCATTCTATCAAGGATTAGTACTCGAGCCACCATCTCGAATTTGATCGATCCTCGAACAAGCGGGGATAACATGTCTCTCACCCACCTCAGCATTAACTATCATGGTTTTGCATGACAAAAATAGTGTTCCGTTAATATTTCGATTTGTGTTATGTTGCACATCAGGTTATAAAATTTTTAAATATAAAATAATATTAAGATGTTATTAATATTTTTGTCTAGTGGAAAGAAAAAAAATAAACTGACTTGGAATTAACCTGATATAATTTGATTGGCTTTACGGGTCCAAAAATATATTGAACGATCTTAAAAACATAGTTTGACTAAAACAAATTAAAGATGATATTTTTTTTTAATATTAAGATGATAATATATTGGATTGACTTGGGTCAACCCGGGTTAACATGTCAAATCTGCTATTCGGGTTATGAGATTGATAACCCTATAAAAAAACAAATCAAAATAAATTATGAACTTTGAGATTCTAATCAACCTATTGATGAATAATGAATTTGAAAAAAAATCGATTAAAAAGGATCTAAAAAAGCAACTCGTGTTAACTTGTCAAACCCACTATCCAGGTCACAAGACCATAATAACCCCATAAAAAGCAAATTAAAACAAATTACGATATCCAATCCCCAATCAACCTAATATTGAATGATGAGATTAAAAAATAAATCAATTAAAACAATAACATAAAAAAATAACCCGAGTCAATTCGTCAAACTCATGACTTGAAATGAGACTGAGATAACCTCATATAAATAATAATAAAAAAAAATGACCTGATTTGACATAGGTTAACCTGTCAATTATGTAATTTTGATCATGAGACTAAGATAACCTCACAAAAAGAAAAACAAAACAAATTATAAAAGCTCAATTCCTAATTGACCTTGTCAGATGCAATGTTGAATAATAAAATTTGTAGAACTTTTAAATAAAAAAAAATGATACAAAAAATGAGTCAAGTCAACATGGGTTAACTCATTAAGCATTATTCTCAGGTCATGAAGTCGAGATAACCAAATAAAAGACAAACTGGAACAAATCATGAAGTCTAATTCCCAATCAAACACAATATTAAATGATGAAATCGAAAAAATATCAATTAAAAAAAATGAGACAATTCGATTATCCTGTCAAACCCGTGACTAGGGTTATGAGACATGGACAGCCTAATAAAAAAAATCAATGTTGAAAGACTTATGAGACAAAAATAACCTCTTAGAAAGAAACTAAAAAAAATAACCAGGTTTAACTAGGGTTAAAATTTCAAAACCTACAACCCTTATTATGAAACTAATATATTCTCGTAAAAAGCAAATAAAACAAATTATGAAACCCAATCCCCAACCAACCCAATATTGAATGATGAAATTGAAAAAAAATCAATTTAAAAAATAACACAAAAAACAACTCGAATCAACTCAGGTTAACTCATTAAACATTATTCTTGGGTATTAAAGCTAAAATAACTTAATAGAAAGAAAATAAAATAAATTATAAAATTTAATCCCCAATCAATTCAATACTAAATGATTATATAGGGAAAAAGAAGTTCATTAAATAAAAGGAAAAAAAACACGAATCAACTGGGTTAATATGCTAAACCCACGACCCGTGTCATGAGATTAGGATAACCCAATAAAAAATTCAATATTAAAGGTTTTTTTTTGTTTTAAAAAAGCATTGATTCAATCCAACATTAAAAGGCAAGATTGAAAAAAAATTAATTAAAAAAATAAGTCAATCATGTTAACTTGCTAAACTCGCGATTCGTATCATGCGAGCGAGATAACCCCATAAAAAATAAATTAAATATTAAAAGAAAAAAATATTGATTGAAAAAAAAACAATAATAAATAATATTTAATAAGGAGGGTGCAATAAAAAAAAACTCCTTCTCTTTTAATTTTTTTTAATATATATTTTAATTTTGAAAATATATAAATTTATTATGATTAACTGCTACACCTAT
>Ga0325411_1008482_pt1 | contig 11111 bp, 7 predicted proteins | sample PopdelMetagenome_13_FD_206181 | JGI IMG/M metagenome (GOLD analysis project Ga0325411, IMG submission 206181) | Populus deltoides microbial communities from Bellville, Georgia, United States - Xylem-PdIQD-R4 | ecosystem: Host-associated > Plants > Phyllosphere > Stem > Wood/Secondary xylem...
ACTTTTAAAAAAGACAGAAGTTGATTCGGGCTAATCTTTCAGATCTGTGACCCGGTTCATAAAACCGGGATGACCCTATTAAAAGCAGACTCAAAAAATAAGAAGCAATTTTTTTAATCAGACAAATATTGAGGGATGAAATTGAGAAAGAAAATCAATATAAAAAAATGCAAAACAAAAAAAATATCAATTAAAGGAATTAGAAATAAATTCAACATAGAAATTAAATGAGATTAAATGTTTAGAGAAAAATCAAAATGAAAGTAAATGCTCAGGAATGTAATTGTAAGAAGCAAATCCATTACGAAAATAATTAAAAAAATAGCAATTAAAAGAATTATGACCAAACTTTACATAAAAAATTAAATGAAAATAAATGCTTAGGGGTGGAATGGAAAAAAAAATCAATCAACAATACAAAACAAATAACAATTAAAAGAACAAAGATCAAATTTGAAAACAAATTAAAAAAAATCAAATAATAAAGGATGAAATAAAAAATAAAATCTAATTAGAAATAATCAATGTAATTAAAACAATTGCAAATAAGAGAATAAAGACTAAATCAAAAGAAAAAATAAATTGAAGGACTGATATGATTTTTTACATGTCAACACATAATACGAGGAAGAAACAGAAGGTAAGGAAAAGAAAGAAAGCAATTTGGGGCCAAACCATACTGAACCACTAATACACGTGTTACTGAGAAAGAAAAGGAACATTGAAACGAATCAAATGATACAGCAAAATCATGATTACAACCACTAGAGTTAACCGCACGCGTCACAAGGAGGCGATAAAATGACTTTTTGTTACCCATACAAAACTGAAAATACTCTAGATGAACTCATATCAATTTTTTTTTTACTTTTTTTGTTATTATTTTATTTGTCATTGTATTTATTATTGTTATATTCTGTTTATTTATATTATTTAAATCACTAGAATTTTTAGTATTTTTTCATGTAGAATTTTTTTTTAACCAGCCCGAGTCGCTGCAAATCCAAGTCCAACCCTACTTCCTTTCTAACCACGTTAATAGTACTAACTTTGCATTATGTATTGGATAGAGTTGGATGGGCATAGATTTGATAGATTGTGAAATATCGTGCTTCTGGTTGGATTTCTTATTTACTTTTTATCTTGTCGACTCCAGAAGTATTGGGCCCCGTACTAAGAAATCATTGAAGTCACACCGAAGGCCGACCATGGAGAATTGCTCTGTATTTTAAAAATATTTTTGAAAAAAATAAATATTTTTTTATTTTTAATTAATTTTTTTTTAGCATTTTCTAATTGTTTTATATGTTAGTATTAAAAATAATTTTTAAAAAATAAAAAATATTATTTTTATACATTTTTAAATAAAAAATATTTTTAAAAAATAAGTCCAAGCAAGATATAAATAAATAAAAACCAAACATAAAAAGTGAAACCGAAAACAGTGTTCAGGTCCTCCCATTGTTTTTTTTACCACTCAGCTCTCCTCTCTCTATTTCCTATATAAATCCAATCCCTCTCTGTCTGCAACTCCAAGCCAAATTCTGCATCATCAGACTTCCACTTACCTAACATCTCCTTGTCACTTCTTACTATTACTAATCTTACAAAATACCCTCGTCCAGTCGTCCTCATTATTAAACAACTAGCCTCCAAGAAATAATAACTTAGAGAGATACAGATAGAGACTCTTGGTCCTCTCCATCAATGGCTACCATGTCTACTCTCTTCACCAAAACCTCTTACAGTTCTCACTCTCTCCCAAAACCACTCAATACCCACTTTAGCCCTACCCTCAAGCTATCATTAGCCCCCAAAACCCAATGGAAACGGGTCAGGATTCAAGCCGGGTTGATCGACCCAGATGGTGGGAAACTTGTTCAACTATTCGCTGAAAAGTCACAACAAGATCTTAAAAAGAAAGAGGCAATTTCATTGCCTAAAGTTAAGTTAACAAAGATTGATATTCAATGGGTGCATGTTTTAAGCGAGGGCTGGGCAAGCCCTCTCCGCGGATTCATGAGAGAATCCGAGTTCCTCCAAACACTTCATTTCAACTCGCTCCGTTTGGAAAACGGGTCGGTTGTTAACATGTCGGTGCCTATTGTGCTCGCTATTGATGATTTGCAGAAGCAGAGTATTGGCGAGTCCAAAAGGGTCGCTCTTGTTGACTCTGATGACAATACCATTGCCATTTTCAACGAGTAAGAATAACTTTTCTTTTGTTGGATTTTATGCTATTTGCAAGTTTCAGCCGCATTGATGGAAAACGAATATGAAGGGCAACATTCTATATTCGTGTTTGAAAGTGATGATGAATATGAATACCTAAAGTTTTGATTTGAATGGTCTAACTTATAATGGCTTTATGAAATTTTTTTTTTACTAAGTTCCGTTTTATTTTCAGTGATGGACTGTGCTTTCCTTTTATTTTTAAGATATAGTATTGATTTTACTATATGTGTTTAAAATTTAATCAGTGTGTAGATGTGGGGATTGGAATTTTAATTTTTTCAGCTTATGGTTTTTAGATTAATTGAATTTGATTTCCTGGTATAAAATAACACGACCTCGGTTATTCTTGGAGGTTAAGATGTTATCCCTGATCTGGTGTTTCTTTGTTAATTTTACTCTAGTCCTTCTGTTATATGGTCTAATATAAATCATATTCTATATTCTTGATTTGGTTATTGATTTCATATATCAGCAAATTAAATTGTTTCCTTTGCCATTTCAAGCTATCAATACTGTAAATTTTGATTCGCCATTTTGCAATAAAGAAGACTTTCCTATTCTGCTCTGCAGTCCATGATCTACCCTTGATTTTTTGGTGTCTTGTTTACATTCTAAAATATTTTTCAAAGGCCTGAATTGATTACATTTACAAGAAGTTATACAATATTATGACCATATTAGAAATTAGAAATTCTGTGTCGTCTATCCAAACACCTTTCAAGCTAACCTTTCCGTGGTTGTTTATATTTTTGTTGTTAGCTTCGTTCGCATGGATGGATGTATGCAGTGAAGTTGGTCTTTGTCCAATGATGACATAAATGCCCAAACCCTCTGTTTTAATTGTTATAGTGATAAGGATCATACAACTTTGAAATGAAATGATTAAAGGGCTGTTTAATTAGATTGCGACGACTCTCACTTGCCATTGCCACATTTAGTTTTGTTACTTTTACTCAACGAGTCCTTGTCTAAGTTATGAACATCTGTGTTCGCCATTTTAAAACGTTTTAGTGCATGGCAAGACCAGCAAGAAAATATTTGGTTCACTGTAAGCCACAGGTTACATGCTGGACTTGTAGAAAGCAGACTTGGATTTCTTCTACCCCCCCTTTTCTTTTCCAATTTTCATTTCGTCCATTTTAAGATTGAAGTTCAACAAATATTAATCGTTGTTTCTTGTTTGAATTGTTTTCTAAAAACTTACTGTTTCAAGTGTACCTCTATGATCCACCATTGCAAATCCCAAATGTACGAACTATTTCTGCTTGTTGTATTCTCTCTCATCTGGTGGTTACTTTACTGAGGATGCATGATTCCTTCACAACTGTTGCAAAGGTCTGTGTTTAACCCTAACTGAAAATTTTCCATGCCTTGTTACTTGACAATGATGTCTAAAAGAATAGATGAATGAACAAAATTGTCCTGGCTCGTGGTTTAGTCTAGTTTTAATGTGATTTATTGTGTACTTTATGCATAAATGATAGTCTTTTTTTACCGAACATGCTAGGACAAGTCTACCAGAAACAGAAATGTAACATATGTCCACTATTGTTCATAATTGCTAAAGGCATACAAGTTAGATGATTGTTCTGCAAGTCGTAGCTTGTGTATTTTATGCCATCCAATTTTTATCAATGATGAAGAAACTGCTAATGGATTAACTTATATCCTGATTTATTTATCTGTTTGTTTGTTTCAGTATAGAGATTTATAAGCACCCCAAAGAAGAACGGATTGCGAGAACATGGGGAACTAGTGCTCCTGGTTTACCTTACGCTGAAGAAACCATAGCTAAGTCTGGGAACTGGCTGATTGGAGGGGACTTGGAAGTTTTAGAACCAATCAAGTATCATGATGGCCTTGATCATTTTCGGTTGTCACCTGCAGAACTCCGTGAAGAATTCACTAGGCGTAATGCAGATGCTGTCTTTGCATTCCAGCTCAGGAATCCCGTGCACAATGGACATGCTTTACTCATGACAGATACTCGCAGACGGCTTCTTGAGATGGGCTATAAGAATCCCATCCTTTTGCTTCATCCACTAGGAGGCTACACAAAAGCAGATGATGTTCCACTCAGCTGGAGAATGAAGCAACATGAGGAGGTATGTGCAATTAAACTCTCTTCCCTGCCATTTGCTTTTCTCTACATGGATTCATTTGTTGCTGATTTATTTTACTGATTTTGTTTGATGATGATGATACATTCTCAGGTGCTTAAAGATGGTGTCCTTGATCCAGAAACAACTGTGGTTTCAATATTCCCATCTCCCATGCAATATGCTGGTCCAACTGAGGTGCAGTGGCATGCAAAAGCTCGGATTAATGCAGGAGCTAACTTTTACATTGTTGGCAGGGATCCAGCTGGAATGAGCCATCCAGTTGAGAAGAGAGATTTATATGATGCTGATCATGGGAAGAAGGTGTTGGGTATGGCCCCAGGACTGGAGCGTTTAAACATTCTTCCTTTCAGGGTATGTATCTTCTTATCATCAAGTCTTTTGATATTGCTCTTGTAACCTTAATTTGAAAAACTCATGGTGATTGTAATTGGATGCAGGTTGCTGCATATGATAAGACTCAGGGTAAAATGGCATTCTTTGATCCCTCGAGGCACGGAGACTTCCTCTTTATATCTGGCACAAAGGTATGTAGCCAACTTATTTTTTCAATTCTGTGATTGTCTAAAAGATATTAGAAACAAGCGGAGGAACAAAATATGAGGAAGAAGTTTTGGACTGTGTGGGACAGAGGAAACTTCATATTTTTCATTTATATGTAATTATGTTGATCTTTTGGCTGCATATCACAACGCTTGCTTGTATCCTGCAGATGCGAACACTCGCAAAGAACAAAGAGAACCCTCCCGATGGATTCATGTGCCCTGGTGGCTGGAAAGTGTTGGTTGAATACTATGACAGTTTGACACTGGCAGGCAATGGCAAAGTCCCAGAACCTGTCCCAGCTTAAATGGAGTCAAGGATTTGTTGTACCATACTGTTATGCCATCTGGTTGGGAGATACTGTAAAACTTATTCATCTCCATCATGTGCTCCAGCGTTTGTATAGATTCTCTGTCCAGATATCTAATAAAATCATGAGGCACTGGAGCAGGGACAAAAAACTCGCCTCAATTTGCAATTAGATGCCTGCTGTGGCATCTCGCATTGGCACACTAGCATGTGTGTTGGGCGCATTGTATCATACTGTGGTTGTGATTCTATAAAAGAAATGGTGTGTTTGTTTAATTTTTTGGGTACTTGTTGAAAACTCGGTAGCCACAGCACACATGCATTGAAAGAATCCCAAACGAGGGATGCTAATGTCTTGAGCTACAAAATTCCTGATGAAAGTGTACGCTTCTGGAACTGTTTTTTACCGTGTGTCCTGAAGTAGTAGACCTCAATTACATCAAGGTACCTGACAAACATGCCAACATATTTTATAATTAAACTATAGGAATTTATAATACCAACTAACATCTAACTTCTGTATAGGAAACATGCAGAGGGGAAAACATAAGAAAAATGACAAAAACTGCTACTTGAAATTAGATCCCTAAAATATTACCATGTGGACATATAATATTTACGTCAAACTTCTGTACAGGACACACAAGAAAACTGAAGAAAAATGATGACGAATTGGTAAGCTAACCAAAATCAATCTAGCTCAACACTAGAAGAAACAGGATAGAGACTTCACATACAAAACAAATCTCTGGAAAAAGAATTTGCAAGCTGCTGTTTCTATTCTTGAAGAACTTGAAGATCATACATTCACAGATGATGATGATGATGAAGAAATTGAGGTCAACTGAAAAGAAGAGCAAATTATTACGCCCACATGCATATTTTGTTTTAATTGATTACGCTACTTTTGATCAGAAATATATCCTTATTCTAAATAACAAATCCAATTATCAAAATGACTCTTACAGAATAACAACAGCATAACGGATGTTATACGGTCGAACAGTCCCCTGCTTGGTATGCTGACTATTTGGGGACTATCTTTAACAAATACCGATTAACATCCCCTGCTCGGTAAGATCAACCATGTTGGGCAGTTTCACGCGCTAGCTAGCATATAAGAAAGCAAGAAACACGTAACAAATGCGCTTTTATTAATGTTAAGAGCATCATTTCTGATGCAATATAGCAAATATATTCAGTATTCACCAAAATGCGAATCTAATTGGAAACCATATAGCTTCTAATGAGGTTCTAAAATATAGACAATAAGTAATTAATAATCTGTATCTTTTTAAACCCAAATAAGGGTGGAAAAGATAAGAAAAAAAATCAAAGAATCATATGACTTCGACGGTTTATTTCTTCCAAGTGAGATAGCTGAAAATTGGTTTCTCTGGAACAGGTATGCACTTGACAACCCAACCGATTGGCCATGATAGTGCTGCGATTCCGATACAGGCACCCCATTGGCCCCAGTTCAACCTCTCCGTGTCTGCAAATTTCTTCAAAAATTCCACCATCAGCACCTGTAGGAGAATGGTTATACCAATGATTCCTAGAAACAACTTGTTCTTGTGTATCCCTTTGAAAACATTCTTCTCCTCCAGCTTCCTTGCATTGAATTCGTTGAACACTTGGCATAGTACAAAAATGTTGAAGATCAAAGTATCATTTACCCTTTCAGTCAACCCGAAGATGGGTTCTCCCTTGAACTGGAGTGTCAAGAGGATAGCTATCTGATACAAAGCTTGAGATAGTAGGTTCCTCCACATGATGTTGGTGATAAGTGGCTCAGTCCTACCCACTGGGGTTTTTTTCATGAGCTCCTGGGTAGGCTGCTCAGTAGCTAGAGCCAGAGCACCCAATGTGTCCATAATCAGATTCACCCACAACAACTGGACTGCTGTTAGTGGTACTTCACCTGCTGAAACTGCTGCTACAAAGTTGATAACAAGAGCGGCAACATTTACTGTGAGCTGGAACTGAATGAATTTCTGTATGTTGCTGTAGACACATCTACCCCACCTCAAAACAGTGGCTACCGAAGCGAAATTATCATCCAAAATGACAATATCTGAGCTTTCTTTAGCCACTTCAGTGCCTTGAATTCCCATAGATAGTCCAATATCAGCTTCCTTCAATGCTGGTGCATCATTTGTGCCATCACCAGTTACTGCCACCACATGACCTTTTTGTTTCAGGCACTGTACCATGAGAAGTTTATCAAATGGAGAAGACCTTGCCATCACACAGATTTTATCGACCTTCTCCATTCTTTGCTCGTGTGTATAATTTCGGAATTCTTCTCCTTCTACCACAGCTCCATTGATATTCTCTGCACCATATTCGAGTATTCCACACTCAATCGCTATCGCTCTCGCAGTGAAAACATTATCACCAGTGATCATTTTGATGTTAACTCCAGCATGTTGACAATCATCAACAGCTTTCTTCACCCCAGGTCTAATTGGATCCTTGATACCCACAAGTCCTAATAGTGTGAAGCTGTCTTCTTGGAGCCTTTTCTCTTCCTTTCCATCTTCATATTGCTCCTCCGATAATTGTTTGTGCGCAAATGCAATGCAACGAAGGCTATTAGCTGCCATAACTTGGATAATTTGCTTGAATGTATTCCTTTCTCCGACATCCATGTCTTTCATTAATCCAGAAGCATCATAGTAACTCGAGCACATTGCTAGGATCATCTCCGCTGCTCCTTTCCAGTGGACGTGGATTGTGTTGTCCACTTTTTTCCTGGACAAAACACCGCTCCTTTTCTTCTGTGAATTGAAGGCTTCGACATAGAGAATCGTAAAACTATGCTTCATTTGCTCCATATCCATGTTCAGTTCATGGATAGCCCAAGAAAGAATTGCTTTTTCAGTGGGACTACCTGAGAAAACAAACTTAGATTCTGGACTTTCTCTGTAAGCGCTACAAGTCGTATTCAGAGCAACCCCTTGTTGTATCAATTCAAGAACATATGGAGAAATGGAAGGACTGCTCTGTTCCATTGATTCTTGACCCAGCCAAAACTTCGTCACCTTCATCAGGTTCATTGTAAGAGTGCCTGTTTTGTCCGTGCAAATTGTGGTGGCAGAGCCCATAGTCTCACAAGCGGAAAGCTTCCTCACCATTGCTTGATCTTTCATCATTCTTTTCATTGAATAAGCAAGAGTGAGCGTGACTGCCAATGGTAATCCTTCAGGAATTGCAACCACAATTATGGTCACTGCTGCAGCTACAATCCCCACCACCGCATTCACTATATCATCAGCCTTGGTCTTGCTACCATTGAATTCCTTATTCCCACTCTCATCCTGTGTATTCCCAGTGAAGTAGCGAACCAACAAAACTACAAGAACAAGAAAAGCCACAGTCAATCCAACCATACCTATCGATGAGGTTAGCTTATTAAGCCTAGCTTGTAAAGGTGTTTGTTCATCTGTGTCGCGACTGATGTGGCTCATCATTTCTCCCCATGTCGTGTTCATGCCAACTGAAGTAACAAGCATTTGACCGTAGCCATCAGCCACCTTGGTGCCAGAGACCAAGAATGGATTTTTCTTGTGATTGATTTCCACATGATCGCTCTCTCCTGTCATGCTGGATTCGTCTATTTGTAAGGAATGCCCATCAATGAACAATCCATCAGCAGGAACCTGATCTCCAATCTTTAGATAGACGACATCCCCCACAACAATTTCAAATATTGAAACTTCTTGTCTTCGCCCGCTTCTCACAACATCAATTTTTATATTACTGCTGATTTTCGACAACTTATCAAACTGTCTATTTTGTCTATAATTACTTATAGCAGAGACAGCAATGACAAGAAAAACAGCAACGAAAATGCTGCCACCATCATACCAACCTTCCTTTAGACCATGCTCTTTGACACCGAATCCAAGAGAAAGCGCTGCGCAGCCTAAAAGAATGGCAATGGTAAGATCTTTAAACGCTTCCACTACAAAATGGAAAAGGCCCTTTGTTGGCGGTTTCTTATACGTGTTGGAACCGAATGCTTGCTGTCGGCGAGCAATGTCCTCAGCACAGCCATAGATGCCACCATCTTTGTCGGTTCCAATGGCAGAAGCAACACCAACAGTGCCACCAAAATTCTGAAGTTGGTGGAGGTCTTTCTTGTTAACAAGCTCTGCAAGACTTGATTGATGAATCTTGAAGTGCTCACTGTCTAAATTAATGTTTAGTGAAGTATAAGACGGAGAGGAAGAAATGTTGGTGGGCCTTTTGAGCTGAACAACTGGTATTTTCGCTAGAGAGTAAATGGTCCTAGAACAATAGATAGTTGCAAAAGCTAAATGCCATCTTTTGTTGGGTTTGCTAAGGGTGGCAGGGACATCAAGTAAACGTTCAATGCAAACCATGTTTGCATGCAGATGGGGGGGCATGTATAATTTCAAAAGCTAGCAGAAAATGGAATCATGACAGATAGGAGAAACAGAAATGACACTTGACAAATTAAAGAGAGGATTAAGCTGTATTAACCTACCAAAAACCAAAGAAGAAACGTAGCTGGAGGCCTACGTTCCGTGGGGATGTAGGAGTCAATGCAGATTAACACTCAATTATAATTAAAAGATCGATGTAATTAACAATAAACAATGCTGTGATGATTTTTATGGTTGCTGGTTCTATATATAGGGAGCTAGTTAGGCGGTGAACGCGTCAAGGAAGTGTATGATGAGTCGGAAAGGAAGAATTAGATTCCTGGTGTGGTTCCTTGCTTGTAGTTTCTGCAACAAGGTGGCTGATGAAGAGGGGATAAAGATAAAGGATGTGTATCCAATTAGTAGTCTCTCAAACGCGGTACGAAAAACGAATTGAAAAAAGGGATGCTACGGCTATCTTACCGTTGAAGATACCAAACTTGCTGTTTTCATTATAATCTTCCTTTTTCTTTTTCTTTTTCTTTTCTTTTTAACTACCCCTCAAGGTTAATCTTCTATTTAATGCATATAGAAATATGGTAAAAATTATTTTTATTTAAAAATATATTAAAATAATATATTTTTTATTTTAAAAAAATTATTATAACACCAATACATTAAAACAATTTTAAAATATAAAAAAAATTAAAAAAAATCATAAAATACAAGTTGTATTGCAATCCCAACTAACCTCCTGAAAGGAAGCTTCATGCTTTTCAGTGCACAAAATAAAAGAGTAATATAAAAATCACCAAAAAAAAAAAAGAAGAAGAAATGTTTGGTAGAATTAAAATTTTCTATTATTTTATGAAAAGTTAATGATTCAAAATCTATTATTTTTCTTAACTTACCTTCTATAATATAGCAAACTATTGAAAAATAATTTTCAATATACAATTAGAAAATAGATACAACTATATACTAAAAATGATTTCTAACTCATTGTTATGATATAACTATACAGTGGTTGGAGATTAATTTATTTTCTTCTATCTTGCAGGAATATTTGTGCTTTTCAGAGCAAAAACAATTTAATATAAAAATTACCAAAAACAAAAACAATATTTGGTAAAATTAAGATATTTTTATTAAAATTTAATAAATTTATTATTTCTAAATTTATTTTTTACAATATAATCAAATACTGAAAAGTAACTAAGTTTTATATTATAATGTTTCCTTAGTTGGAGAGTAATCTATTTTCTTCTTGGGAATCAAACAAACGAGGCTTACTTTTAAACTTGTCAGCCCACAATGTATATGCCGACATGATCTGGGCTTTTCTGTTAAGGATAGCCCAATTATGAGCTAGCCCATCAGCTAGCTTGAGAAGAAGCCCAAACAAAGCTTCTCCTTTTCTTTTCCCTCCTCTCTTTTAAGAATCAATTAAAACTTTTCTTAATGGATACTAATTCCTAACCAAACATTTTCATTTTTCAGTGGGACCTTC
>Ga0325411_1008489_pt1 | contig 11106 bp, 5 predicted proteins | sample PopdelMetagenome_13_FD_206181 | JGI IMG/M metagenome (GOLD analysis project Ga0325411, IMG submission 206181) | Populus deltoides microbial communities from Bellville, Georgia, United States - Xylem-PdIQD-R4 | ecosystem: Host-associated > Plants > Phyllosphere > Stem > Wood/Secondary xylem...
ATGCCAGTTGTGTGGTCAATGTTGATGCTCTTGTGCAAGACATAGAATTATTCCTCTTTTATATTGAAATTGGATAGACTTGGACAGCCACAAATACAAGTGGAACACTTCAAGACACTCACTTGAAGAAAACTAATATAACCACAAGGATAATCAGAATTTTTCATGTGAAATATTAAAACATTTTTATTTTTAATGATTATAAGTTTGAGTTTCTTCAAAATCATTAAAAGTTTATATGGTTGTTAATTTCAGAATCCGTAGGATTAATCAAAATACACACACAATCTGATCCGAACACTAATATTAATAAAAATATATATTCAATGAACCTCATAAATTTACTCAGCAAAGATTGGATAAAGGGTTTTAACCTTCACTCTAGGTAAAGAGGTCAACAAAATATTAAAAAAAAAAATGAATGCAAGGGAATCACTAGAGAGAGTGTTATTAAACATTGTTTTAGAAATCAACCTTAAACTTGACTTGAGCTGGGTTTAAAAAAAAAATCGAGTGGAAATTATATTGGTGAAACTGAGACTACTCAATTAAAATCTAATTTGATTTTCTTTTATTGAGTGGAAATTGATTGGATAAAGGGCATGAATGTATCTACTCCTTTTGTCGTCCCTGCCTCTTGGAAAATATGGCTTCTTTTGTGATGACCTTTTCTACTGCATGGGGTCAACTCCAAACACATCATTTTGGTGAGATTAGACGAATCAAAATGCCCTAAAAATGCTTCCATTAATTAATTATGTTCATATCCTCACAAAAGTTTTAAATTCTAGGCAACATAAAAGGATGGGAAAATAATGTCCTTGCTCTAGAGATCCTGTGAACGAAACTTGCAAGGAGCTAACATACTCTCACACTCAAAAAATGACAGGTTCCTAAAACTGGACCTCTGATAGAAGGTGTGGCTGTGACCAATAATTATAGCCAACCAGTACTCATCAGCTGAAGATGTGGCTTGATTTGGATCCGTCTTCCACAAGAAAGAGTATGCACTGAAGAAAGCAAACGATCTGGCCATGTCCTCCCTTTCTTCTTTGGACATTGAGGCCATCTGGCAATGGACATCTCAACTGAAGTTTGGATTTGGGCTATTGTATACGTTGTTTTCTGGTGGCTTCTTATGGAGTCCCTTATTTGTTTCTGCCTCTTGGAAAATACTGCTTGTAATTCTGTGATGATGGCCTCTCTTCCGTGCTCAGGTCAAGTCTAAAATATATCATTTGGTGGAAATTAAACGGCTCAAGATTCCTCAAAAATGCTTCCAATCTGATGCAGTTCATATCTACAAAAGCTCTTCCTTTTTCTTTGCTTAATTGGACAAGATTTGAAGGATAAGAAACTAGGATCCTTACTCTAGCTACAGATCCTTTGACTTCAGGAAACTAACATAATTCCCACACTCAAACATGATAGGTTTCCAACAAATACCATCTTAGTTCGAAATATGAGTGCATACCTGTAATATCAGCCCATGACATCGTAACAGTCAATCATCGTAACAATCAATGAAAATGAAATAGTAGTTGCTACTTCCCAGCAGTGCAGCTTGGTTTGTGGATCATAATTATTACCGACCTTAATTAGTCTAGCGAATTCACCATGTCAAGTTTTACTTCAGATTGTTTTGGACATTCATGTGGTCAAATTCCATAAACTTGATTTGTTGACTTGGAACATTATAAATTCAAGATTTGATCAGATTAATTCAAGAATTTTTTTTTAAAAAAACTAAAATAACATTGTTTTAGAAAAAAATTATTGACCTGAATTAACTCGATGATCAACGAATTGACCCGATAACTCAATGATTAGGATCTAAAACCGAGTCAAATCTTAAACCGTATTAAAAGAAAAGGCTAAAACATGTGGGATGTGAATATGCCTTGAATTACTATAGATTATAATAGTGAATTGATTATTTTACCCTTTAAAAAATTGCAATGAACCGCATTTTAAGAGGTAAAATGATCTTCTCACTTGGTTCGTTTGTTATTTTAAAATTATTTAGGAGCATCTCGGTTTTTTTATGATTTTATTTTACCATAAATCACTTTATTGCCCTTAAAGAAAAAAAAACATTTGACTATGGTTTAAGGACTTTTTTATATTTCATATTTTTTTTGTTACAGATTCTATTATCTTTTGAATCAAATTTTCAAAAGCTAGCCTACATGAGCTTATCCATCATTTTACTTTGATTTTTTCATAATAATTTCTTGATTTTTGGTCCTACATGAGCTTATCCACTTCGCCATCTTCAGGCAGCGTGTGCAGGATGGTGAAAACTATTTGTTTATCGTGGCATTCGATTTATCTCGACCTCCTCTTCCTCCTCACACGTGTATGGTCAACAAACCTCTGGTGAAACACCAATAACCTTTTTTCTCTTTTTTTTTTTCTCTTTTCTCCTAGCAATCTACGGCTGACCCTTTAAATTTACAGATTACCCTTTCAAGTTATTTTTCCTTTTGATTTTGTTCCTTCTTTTTTTATTTCTTTTTTTTTAATTAATTTTTCAAATTTTATTTTATTTTCAATTCCATCCTCCTTCAATTTTTTATTATTTGTTATATTTGATTTTTATTCTTTTAATTTTTTATTTATTTAAATAGTTGTTGAATTTGTTTTCTTACTTGAATATCACAAGGATGATTATTCCACCACTAATATAGAATCATCTTCTGATTATACATGGCGTCAACATCATATCTGGTGGATTCCCTTGATTGAAATTTGCGTACCTATCATGGAGGTTAAGGTCTCAAAATTGAACAAAGCATATGCCAGTTGTGTGGTCAATGTTGATGCTCTTGTGTAAGACATAGAATTGTTCCTCTTTTATATTGAAATTGGATACAGTTAGACAACCACAAATACAAGTGGAACACTTCAAGACACTCACTTGAAAAAAAAAACTAATATAAGCACAAGGACAATCAGAGTTCTTCATGTAAAATACTAAAACACCTGCACATTGACATTCTTTAATATGCTCTTTTCCCTAGCATTTGCGATCCAAACTTGGGGTATGGAACCGTATCCTAATAAATAGTTCCAAGAGGCCTTATTGAATTTTCAGAGACTCTTCTGCAGCTTGTTTTGGGATTGGAAGGTGACCTTTTTCCTGCAAGCTCTTAACAGTTTCATACAGACACTGCTTCACTGGGGTGAATTCGAACCCCAGATCCCTTAGCTTCTGGTTTGAGAACTTGTAAGGTTGTTTCCTTGGGTTCTTCTCATCTGAGCACCTGCAAATACATTACAAAACTGTTTCTTATGACCTATCCAGTAGTAACCCAACTAGGAATATTCCTTCCACTTGTCTAATCTTTGAGCAAATCACATTTAGAGAGATGAATTGAGCATATAATTGTATGAGATGAAGGAGCAGGGCCCAATACCCTTCCAATAATTTTGTGCAGTATCCAATCATAACTTGGGTTGGTAGAGAAACTCATTTTGGTCCCGATTTGACAGACAATGGGGTTGGTGAGGACCCTGTGGCTCCGCTTGTTTTATGTGGCTTTCCAAATTTATTGATTATTAAAGACTTTTATAACATAGGAGAATGGATTATTCATGATTTTTGGTTCAGATTAATACAAGTCAAAGCTGGTACAACAACCGCCGCACACCACAATTTCATCCTTTGGGTCATTCAAAAGCAGGATCATATTTATTTGTTTTGTCATTTCAAATGCCATTCCCAGCTTTTCTTTCAATTTTGATGGTAGTTTTTTTTAGTGACTAACCATTAGTGATGTCCTAATGTTTAATGCTTTTGTATCACCTGTTACTCGGTCAACTACCCTTTTATTGAGTAATTACTCCATGAAATTCTTCAAAATAATAGTTACTTACTTGGTAGGAATGGGGTACTCAGGGAAGAACTTCGCAAGGATTTCCACCACCTCTCCACGGTGGAGAACGCTCTCAGAGCAAAGGTAACGGCCGGAGGCGGAAGGCGTCTCAAAGACTAAAATGTGGGCTAGTGCCACATCCCTAACATGCACATAAGCTTGAACAGAGTTAGCATATGTCTTGGCTGAGCCGGTGAGGTACTTGAGGATGTGAACGATGCTAGCATTGACAGTGGGCTGCAACAGTGGTCCAAGCACCAGCACTGGGTTAACCACCACTAGGTCCACCCCTTTCTCCTTAGCCATATCCCATGCAGCTTGTTCTGCCACAGCCTTTCCATAGCAATACCAATTCTGCAATTCCATTTCATTTCAATCCATTACTCTCAGGTTAGGTGTGAATCGAATCAAAGGAAAGCTACCAGAACGGTGTTAGATAAGATGTGACTCGTTGACTTTTGTTAAGTGAATTTTCAATTATAATTAGGCAACTTAACAAAGAAGGGGTTAGCTATACTACCAAATGTCTAAGAAATATGCATGAAAATTCTTTGACATCTCAATTGCACAGAATTTATTGGTTCAGGTGTTAGCTAGGAAATATGACTAGTCGACAAGAAGGAAAACTTGGCATTTAATTAATTAGATACCTTGGTGTTCTTGCAGAATTCAAGATCACTCCAGCAAGACTCATCAATGACAACATCGGGGCCCTTATTGGGATCCATGTACACAGCACCAATTGATGACGTGAACACCACTCGTCGGACTTTGGCCTCAGCCGCCGCAATGATCACATTTTTGGTCCCGTTCACTGCTGGCTCCACCATTTCTTCCTTTAATTATAATCAACAAGCATCTCGTCAAAACCACCACCATTAATTACCATGTAATATTTTTATTAATTTCGAGTGACCCTTCCATAAGTAGAAATGTCACTGCCGAGCAAAGTTTTAGGTGGGGTGGGCCCCAATGGATCCCTCCACCCACCAACTACAAAGTGAATTTGTTGGTGGAGAACGGTCAAGCCTAACGTGAGTTACTGACATTTGTGCTAAAATTAGCTGTATGAGTGTTTTTTTTATTTGCTTTTCTTGATATTCTCAGATCCACATCTTTTAATGACTGGAAAACAAAGGGAAAAACCGAAAAAGGAAGCATACCGGATCATCTGTGACAGGAGAAGCAGTGTGGAAAACACCATCACACCCTTGAATAGCCTCTTTAAGAGACTCGTAATCAAGAAGATCAGCCTTGCATAAAGTTAATCTTTCTTCAGCTCCCTCAAGCTCCCTCAAATGAGAATTCTTGGGATCAGCTGTATATATTTATATATAAAAACAGAAAAACAAACCATGAACATTACTACTACCATTGAATTAATTAAACAACAAAATCTTAAAAAAAAAAAGTGCTTAAATACCATTAACTAACCTGGGTTCCTCGCAGTTCCTCTAACAGTGTAACCTTTATCTAAAAGAAGTTTAACCATCCAAGAAGCAATGAAACCACCAGCCCCGGTGACACAGATAGTTTGGCCTTGGCCTGAAAGTGATGAAGCATCAACAGGCATGTTGTTATATTTAGATAAATGTAATTATATGTATACGAGTTTGGTGACTGGGAAAGTGGAGAACAGACAGAGAGAAAGAGGAGAGGAGATGTCTTTTCTTCTTATCTTGGCTTGAAAAGTGGATGTTACAAGGAAAGACATGGTGGAGTGGATGTATTTATAAGGTTAGAAGTTACCATCCTCACCTACTACTGGTAAATATTCGCCTCTGAGAGAGAGGAAAGAGATTCTTCTCTCTTTGTTTTTGTTTTTCTAGTTTTTTCTCTTATTATTATTATTTTTAAGGTTTGTGAAGTAGGAGTATGGGTCTTTGTAATGTGAATCGTCAACACAACGTCACCATGTGCTTTGCTATTTCTCTCTCTTCTTTGAAGGTACATGATGACCATGGCCTCTCTTAAGTGAAAAAAAAAATTGAAAAACTGATAAAATCAAAAAATTAAAAAGAAAATAATTAAAAAATTAAATTTAAAATTTTTAAAAAATTAACCGGTTCAGTTCAATTTCAGTTTTATAAACCTAAAATCAAAAAAATCGAACCGAATCAAACCTAAACCGAGCCAAAGTGGTTTGAACCGGTTGTTGTCCTAAAAAACCGAATTGAAACCGACCGGTTTGAACCGGTTTTAGTTTTTTTAAAAATATAATAATTCAGTTTGGTTATTTATTTTAATAAAAATCAAACCGAATAAAAAATAATCACCCACATCACCTACCCCCATTTCATTTTGTGTGTGGATTGGATTTAATTCAGTGTTTTAAAAGAATTAACGAATAAATCAATGTCAAAGCATTAATTAATTAATACTCCTAGACCAACAAAGAACCTGGTGACAAAAAAATGTGAAAGAGAATTTATGTTGTTTTTTACCCATTTCCTGTTTCTCTTTGCTTTAAAACGTGACCAACTTATTGTATCTTAATTTAACTTAATAAATTAAGAAATGAAACTATGGTGACAACCCTAGCGCACAAGGGTGCTAGGGTTATGTGTTGGTTCATTCATGTTTTTAAAAAAATTTTAAAAAAAAAATTATTTTGAATTTATTTTAAATAATTTTTTAGATGTATTTTATTTAGATTTATCAACAGCTAGCACTCCAAATTTTTGTGGTTTTAATCCATAAAAACTTATAAAATATCTAATTATCATAATAAGTTGATCAAATTTTTTTCATAAGAAGAGAGGTTGAACCCCAGGTAAAAAATGGAGAGCCCGTATGTATGGGCATCCAGGAAATTTCCAAGTATGTTGAAGAGAAGCACATAGAGTAAACCATACTTCTAAGAAATTTCCTTCACCAGATACGTTGCTTCTTCTTTTTCTTCCCTTCGATGTCGGTGGTGAGCTTCGCTGCCACTTATGAGAAGAGATCAAGCGAAGGTTTCTAGGCTTTCTTTATCTTTTCTTTCTTCATGGTTTTTTCTGTTGCTCCTACTGCCATGCTACTAAGCATGGAGAAAAGACAAGTCAAGGTGGTTGATGGTGTTTAGGATGACTTTTTAGGGCTGATCAGGAGGAGTCGAGGTTGCTGGGTTGTTTCGGTTCTATTCGGGTTTAGTGAGGGAGGCAACGACAGCTAACCAGAGGGAACTGTTGTTGCCGACGTGCTAGAGAGGTTATTGTCCATGTACGAGGCCAGTGGTAGTTGGAGGAGCTGTGGTGGTGAGCGGACAGTGATAGGAGAAATGAGAGAGGGAGGCTACCATGTTTTTCTTCTCAATTTCTCTTTTCTTCTCTGATTTTTTTCTCTCTATATTTTCTAAAACTGCATGTTTTTTTTTTCCAGTTCTTTATTTCTTATTATTGATTATCCCATCACATTCTAAAACCTTCCACACCTTATCTTTTAGTTTCTTTGTAATTATTTCTATTTTTATCCTTGTTTTATTTTTATCTTTAAGTTGCTCGGAGAAAAGGTTAGAAATGTTCAAATTAGTCCTTCATTACTTTCTTAATTATTATTGTGCTCACTAAATTTTTTTAATTTCTTCAAGTTTCGTCCCTTTTTTTTTAACACTTCAATTTTTTAAAATTCATTAACATGGAAATTATAAGCAAAATGGTTAAAAATCATGAAATTGCTAAAATTTGACCGAATTACGTACATTGGAAATATATTAATTTTTTAGATTTTTTTGCATGACAATCTCGTTGAATCACCATTAATATATAGCTAGCTTCACTAACGTTCCAAAAACCCATAAAAATCTTCAAGATTTTTGGATTTTTTTGGAAAATTCCTTAAAAGCATCTTCTAGTCATCATTCGTAATCTGCAATGAATTTAGATTTGGAATTTTTAGAATTTCGAGACTGATTTTCTTGATTTTTTTAATATAAATTATTGATCGATATATAGTTATTGTTGATTTGTATTGATAGTTTTTAGGACAAAAGTGTCTAAGAGAAGATTTGTGTACGATGAAATTGACATTTTATTTGAAGTAAAACTTGAGAAACCTTATACGTATCCTTTCATGATTTCTGAGGTTTTCCTAACTGAGAATATTTAGATGAAATAAAATGGAAAAATTACAGACATTTTATCAATATATATATATATATATAGCACAATATACGCAACATATGTTTTATTAATTGAATTAATAAAACATATTATTATCATTTTACTTGAACTCCCACACAACTTTCTCTAAAATCCAGCCCATATTAGGTCAGATCTGGGGTGTCTGGATCCTTGGATTAGGCTGGTTAAATTATTATTTGTCACCATCCACCAAACAAATATATTAATTTATTGCGCAAGTCAAAGCGCGATTAATAATAATCAAGTCATAAGAAATTAAAAAAATAAAAAAATTTCTAGTTCCAATTTTCTTACTTGCATTTTCTAACACACATGTAAATTTATCTCTTAGAAGTGGTTGTCCAGTCATGGGTCACGTCCAGAGTCTGTAAGAAGGTTTTTTCTCCTTTTTTTTTATTTGATTGATGTTAAATTTTGCAGGTTATTTTTTATTATTATTTAACTAAATAAAAAGAGTTATTAAATCAAGTGAAATTCATGATCCGGATCTATAAATTAAGTTATAAATTCAAATCAATCCAATATACTATTGATTTAATATAAAAAAACAAATGTTATCTTGAAAAAAAAATTTAAAATCAAATCATATTTTTATTGATTATTTAAGTTATTTTTGGACTCATCAAATTAATCAGGTAGTGTATTACTAACTTTGACGTGATTATGATACAGATCGTGAATTTATAGATTAAGTTATGAACCCGGATCAATCCAATATACTATTGATTTAATATAAAAAAACAAATGTTATCTTGAAAAAGAAATTCAAAATTAAATTATATTTTTATTAATTATTTAAGTTATTTTTGGACTCATCAAATTAATCAGATCGTGTATTACTAACTTTGAAGTGATTTAATTGATCTACACCAGACAATAAATCAAGTTGGAGAATTTTAAAATTAACTCGCCGAGCTAAATTTAATAATAATGTGAAACAATTCCCTACGGCCTAGAAACATTTCCTGGTAAACTAGCCGTATCATCAAATTCAATAAGCCACCACCGAACCGCGGACCACAACTTCATAAGTGCCGACGCATACAAAATGATCCATAAAGTCTAATGAAGAATTTGGCTAGTAATAACTGAACTAATTAATCATCCATGAATTTACGCTGTTCAAGAATGCTCACCAACAAACGTCTAGGGTTTGGTCTCCTAAGGCGTCTCCTAATCAACGTTGGAGGCCTAGCTAACAACAAAACAAAACACAGGTGTGAAAGTCAATAAAAATGAGGGTAGCACACAGTGTATAATCCAAGTGGTGTTTGTGTTTTTGGCTTGTAAGAGTAAACGAAGACCCGCCCATCGGCCCATGGTTCAATTACTTCAATAATCTTTTTAGATCACATCCTTCAACAATCTCTAACGTTTACTTCACTTCGTTTCCCGCTGACTACCACTTTGTTTACATGTATTTAGACCGGGTTTCAGCAATGGACTGCTTGATTTAATTCTTACACGGCTGCACCTACCGCCGTGAAGAAAAATGGTAGCTGAAAGCCTATCACAGCTGCAAAACAACCAATACTACTACTTCTTCTTTTCATGCCGGCAATTTACCCTTATAAACTCAAGAACGCAACGAAACTTTTCCATAAAGGAAAGCTCTCTTTTTCTACCCGGATTAAGTGGCTTCAGGTACGGTGTCTGGATCCAATTAATTGGGGGTGCTGGGTGTCAACACCCATCGTTAAGCACCTATTGTTGCTAATTCAGCACCCCCAACTAATTAGGGTGGGTGGTGTTATTTATATATTTTTGTTTGGTATTGGGCATGCTTAGTAGTAGTTCCATGAGCGAGTACAGGTATCGAGCTCAACATTTTTTTGAAAAACTTTCAGAACTTCACATGGATTTTTTGATATTTTTTGTGACCTTTGCGTATATCTTTTAGTTTTTTATATTAATTATTTTTTTTTTTTAGTCAAACACAACTTAAAATATGGACTTACGTGTCCCTTTTAACACTGGTTCAAACCTCATTGATTTCGTTGGGTGACAACATTGCATGCCAACAATCATTTCCAATCAAAATTTCTTGGTGCCAATCTTATTGCCAAAAAGAAATTTTGCAGCAGCAATCATTTACGTCAGATTATACATATATTCAGCGTTCTTGCCCTCTTTAAGATGTCTTATCTACATTTTTTAAAATTAAATAAAAAAACAATAGAATCCCCAACACTCACAATTTAATTATCCCTTTTTTTCTTTCTGGTAACTCTACAATTGACTTGTGTAAAAGTTTACCTAATATCGTTTCAAAAGGAGATTAGGGACGACGACAGAGGAGACTCCACCAACCCATTTTACAACTCCAGTCCTTGGAGAGGAAAAAACAAGAAGAAGAAGAAGAAGAAGAAGAAGAAGAAGAAGAAATCACCATTTATTTACAGTTGCCGAAGACTGACTGATATTCTCATAGGTGAAATCTGTACAGTATAGGCAATGAAACAGGCAGAGTGAAAATGAAAATCTTATTCCCACTTTATATATAGATGTTTGATTAAAATTAGAATTGTAAATGAGTTTTTTCAAAGAAAAGTATATTATTTTTATTTATTATATATTGATTATTTCCACCACCATCATTACCTCAGTCATTATTGTTGTCGCCACCATGATGGTGGTGGTGGTGATATATTTTAAAAACATGTTGTTACAGTCGTTCTTGTTGTTGTATCATCAATCTTTTACTATCCTCGTCACTTTTCTTCCACCGCTACTACCATCTCCCGTGGAGGTGACGATAATTTTGTAAAACATATTATTCTTATTATTATTATATTATAATTATCAACCATCTAGTCCTCCACTGTCACCACCGTCGTCATTATAATAACTTTTATAATTTTTACTATTATCATCATGAATAATTTTCTAATTATTATTTATTTCCGTCTTAAAATCAAGGTATGAAAAATTTTAAGTTTCATCTTAAAAACAAGGTTACTGTTCCGAACACAATATTGAAATTAAAATATCATTTCAATCCTTACATTCCCATTCCAATTCCTCCATTTCTATCTCCAACCTTTGTTAAAAGTTATTGGTTCAGGAACTGCCATCTTACACGAGCCATTAACGGAAAAAAAAAC
>Ga0325411_1008491_pt1 | contig 11106 bp, 4 predicted proteins | sample PopdelMetagenome_13_FD_206181 | JGI IMG/M metagenome (GOLD analysis project Ga0325411, IMG submission 206181) | Populus deltoides microbial communities from Bellville, Georgia, United States - Xylem-PdIQD-R4 | ecosystem: Host-associated > Plants > Phyllosphere > Stem > Wood/Secondary xylem...
CACCCGATGCTATGCTACCATCGCAAATAACATCCTTTGAATGTCTGGCGTATTACCAAGACAGACCAAGAATAGGAATATTAACGGCGATAAAATTCGGAATTCGATGACTATTTTGTCTTTGATACAAGGGAATGCTCTCTTGGCGCAACTGCCACCACCATCACCACCCCACTAGGGCTGCAACCAACTTGCCACGATTCCAGTTCTTGTGGTGGCCTCCACCACCGGTAACAGCACACCACAACCACTCATGGGTTGTAAAGGTGCCATGACAACTCTCTAATCCCAAATTGGTGAGGTATCCCAGTAAATACTGACTTGTACAACTTTTAGGTAGTGTTTTAAAAAGAAATAAATTATTTCGAAACTATTTTAGAGATAGATTTATATTTATATATCCATCTCCATCCCCGTCCTCCAACCAAACACCTAACACATTTCTTTTCCTTTTGTATCTACCAGTTCTGTCGTGAGACATCAAGTGGGAGGAAGGTTTTGGAGGCTCATGTGTTGAGAAATTCTCTTTTAGAGTAAAAAATGAATTAAGCTTTTTGTTCATGATTGGATTTTTTTTTTATATAAAAAACAGGCATTATTTATTATATTGTGAAGTATGTGAAATTTTAATGTTATCCCTAACAAGCTAATCAAGACCAGGCATTATTTTTTTTCATTCTTACTTTTTTTTTCTCTCTCTTTATCTTCTCTTATTCTAGTTAAATATGTGATAATATTTCACAAAAATACTTGAGACATAAGAATAAATCAAATAAATTCAAAATATGGACTCGCACACCTTTATTCACTCTGCTTGAAACTTTTAAAAGGGTCAAGGAAAACAATGGGAATTTTTTAAATCTATTGATAAAACAACTATAATCTTAAACTATAAGGACATAAATGAAAAATTGACGAGTCTTTAGGGACAAAAACACACTTTACCCAAATTTCAATGCTCACTTTATCATTATGTCCCTAGTTGCAAACAAGTCCAAGAATATCAAGTCATTTTCTTGGATTAGAAGCAAGGCAGGAAAAAGCTTCTCATGACCGAAGATCGAATTTTTTTAAAATTTTCTGCAACCAAATGCAGCCCAGTAAATTCATAAAAAAAATTGCTCAGCAGCTGATGAGAGATACAAGATGTGTATCGGGAAAATTTTAAACACAATGAACAAAGATCTCAAACAGACCGACGATGCAAGAAGCCAATATGAAGTTTTGAAATCATTAAAGACAGAAGAAAAAGGAAGGTTAGAAACAAAGTAAATTCATTCACAGCAAATTCAGAACCTATGTATTTTCAAACTCATTAAAAGCATATCCAGGTATTAAAATACTGTTCCAACACAGCCTGTATTCATTCACAACAAGCCTGTAAGGCTGTTACGACGCAGCTTGTATTCATTCACGACAAGCCTGTAAGGCTGTAACATTCAGACAATATTTCTTCATTTTCTTTAAGGATTTTGATAAGAGAAACTAAATAAATCAAAAGCCAGCGAGTGGGCACACAAATTCATTATGGGATAAATGTGGCTTGGAATTGAGGCTAGAGTAGGTGCCATAAACCATGAACACCACCATCAAAATTCAGAATAGAAGACGTTACATCATCTCATCTTTCTGCTAATATGGAATATATATAAATATTCAAGATGCTTCACATCAAAATGCTTTAATTCTACACACTTCGATGTGCACCAGAATAAAGAATTCATCTTTTACAAACTGGGAATAAGACTCGTAGAACTTATATAAAGAAGAATTTCACTTCTCTTAGTAAACAAAGAATTCAAATTCATGAAAAGTTTTCATTTGAACATGACATGAAAAGTAACACAGTATTCAATTGAAAAAAACATCTAACCTCTGCACAGGGATCACTACAGCCCAATCTTGGCTGACGGAGGAGCAAGTTTTCCTCCAAACAAATCTCTTTTAAGCCTGCACAACATAACCAAGGTTAGAACATAATATTGATAGCTAGCAAGCATCAAGATACATACTTTCATTCACAGCAAGTGCTAAATAACTTAATGTTTTAATGTAAAAGCAACATCATCTATAAGCTCAGAAAAATAAATCAATCGCATAACATCCGCAGAAGAAAACGCACTTGCACAGAACAACCATACAAACGCCTGTAAGTTTTAATCAACAAAAGAAGCAAAGTTACGTGCTGAATTAAAAACATTTTACACATCGACCAAACCTACAAAGAAAGCAGCAAAATCTCTCCAACTGGGAACCGAAAAACACACCTTACCTACAATAAACTCAAGTTGCAAGAATTAAAAATGTCAATCTCGAAGGCCAAGTTCAACTTCAAGCTCATCATCCTCTTCGAACAACTTCAAAAGACGGGCATACTGCTCTTCCCTTTTCTTCTTTTGCCAAAACTTGAAAAGGAAAAATGCAAAGAACCCTATTGCCACAACGAAAACAAACACAATGGCAATCTCGGGCCCATCATTGTTTTTGGAAGCAGCATGCGGATCAGCCTTCGTCCCATTTTTTGCACCGGATGAGTCATCTGAGATACCTGGAAACATGAAAAAAAAAGAGGGAAAAAAACCTGAATGTTACATGCACTGCATAGTTTTTTTCTTTTTTCCTTTTCTATTCAATGGATTCTATGAAAATTGAAGCATTATAATTTATCTATTTTTTATTATTTACCCACATGCAAATTCATAAAATAAAATAAAAATAAATCAAGCCCAACAAGGAGATATACAAGCATAAACTATACAAAAAAAATAAAAATAAAATCAAACACAATAATTTTCCTTTCAATGTTGGTAATTAAAGATTGGTAAAGAAGGGAGAAAAGGCGAGAGAGATCTGAGAGACAAACCTGAAATGAAAAGAAGAGAAAGTGAAAGGAAGAATAATACAAGTACGGATCTGCTTCCTCCTGAGATTTCACTCATTGCGCTCGCTCGCTCAAAAGGGAGTGCGGAGAGATGGGTGTTTTTAAGCGTATGTAATGGCTTTAATCAATCAAGAAGCAGACACGTACAAAGAGGAGGAAAGGTTGTGTTCTTTTATTTTTAAAAACTATGTTTTTTTTTTTTGAAGTTGTAAATCTCTATTAGGTTCGGGTTTTGAGTAAAATTTAAAGATAAAAAAATAGATTTTAGGTTGCGTATAAATATTAATTTATTCAACTCAAATTTAAAATTAACTTGAAAGAAATAAATAATTTAATTTTTTTTTAAATTACAAATATATCAAGTCAATTATATAATAAATAATTTTAAATTATAGTGGTTAGATTCAGGTTTGAGTTATAAATACCAAATGAGTATCTAAAACCCGATCATATTAAGTTCAATTATAAAAAGTTCATGCTTATTCAGGTTGAAGTTAAGTTTAAATAATTATTTTAGACTCCAATTCTGTATAAATAATACAAAACATAATCCATAAATATTCATTGCCATCCTTATGAAATTTCATGTAGAGTAACACCTTAAGTTAATGCTTAAGGTATTATCTCTTTATTGAGTTTCAAATATTTATTAATTTTATTTTAAATGTAATAAATGTAAATTAGTTGTTAAATGTTTTCAATAAAAGTGTTAAAATAAACTCCAATTTAATTCAATAGAGAATTCAATGGAAGCACTTATCAAACATGTGTACATTGGATTGAGAAGTGATATTATTTAGCGTTCATTACATTCTTTTTTTTATGGGTAGATTATAGTTTAGTCTCTATATTTTTTTATGATCTTATTAGTCATTCTATAGGGTTTTTAAGATAAATAATTTTTTCTTAGTTATTTTTATTTTTTTTTCATTTAGTTTAGAAAATAAAATTATTTTTAATAATTTTATTTTTTCTAGTTTATTTAGGTTGGTTTTTGAATTTGTTTAGGGAATTATAAACCACTTAAAGACGCAAAGTATTTTAAGAGAAATATTTAGTAATAAATTTTTGAATTAAGGTTTATGTGGTAACTCTATTCGGTAGAATTTTGTATTGTTGATGCTCGCTGTGTTTCTTGCATTGTTTCCATATGTGTAAACTGGTATCAAAGCCCAATGATTTCAATGGTTATTTGCTCGCTCTGTGCTGTAATAATATTGTGTGGATGAGGTAGTATAATATAACGTGCTCATATAGAAAAGAATGAAGAGGCTCCTATCGAGAAAGAAACGTTCAAAAACAGGTGATACAAGACATACAAAAATAAATTATATAATTGAAAAGTCGTGTTTAAAAATTAGTGATTACATGCGGAGATATATTGCAAAATTAACTTGTCAATTAGTGAAGATGAGAAGTCCAGGGGATCGTGAGAAGAAAAATCACGAAATTCATAATTAATTTTGATAATTCATTTCAGAGACATCAGTAGAGAAGATAACTTTTTGATCGAGATGAGTACTACAGAGACTTTGATGATCTCATTTACGACGAGATATATATGGATTGATATTTTCTATCAATTTATATATAATATTTATTTTAATGATGATTATATTAATAATGATATCACAAATAATAATACTAATAACAATGATGATGTTATTAATATTAACATTATTGATAAGTTAAAGGTTGAGTGCATATAGAATAAGGAAAACACTTAAAAAATAAAAATTATTGATTTAGGCTCTGTGGATCCTTTTTATTATATGCTTACTATTATCACAAAGACAACATATGTTGATGAAGCAAGTTTGAAATTTGTAATTCATTATTATAGAAGATAGAAGCTAGTGAAAGATATATAATTTATTATTGTATCTTATGCAAATTTTACCATAAAAAGATTGAAATTTATATTTAAAATTATTATATATTTGAAGTGAAGAAAAAAAAAAGAGGTTAGAGAATCATGATTGGATATCCACGAGATTGAGAAAAGAATAATTGAAACTTGATGAGTATTTTTCAACATGGCAAGACTTATGCAAAAGGATTTTCAGGAAAAATTATTTGTTTTCCTAGTTATTTTTATTTTTTCTTATTTAGTTTAGAAAATTAAATATTATGCTTAATACTTTTATTTTTTCTAGTTTTTTTAGGAATTTTATTGCTTTTTTTTTAGTTTCAAGTTCTCTAATTTGTTGTAAACCTCTCATATGGACTCCTATGAAAGAAATATTCATTAAAGTTTTTTAATTTATTGTAAATTTGATAGATTATTTTAAAAGAAATATTCATTAGTAACCTTAATTTTGAAAAACTTATATTCTTGTGCTAATTTTTTTTATGTTATTTTCATTTGCGTCACATTTTTTGTGTTATTAAAGTTATGTTTAGTATGACATTTACAAATTGATTTAAGTTTGAATAAGTTGTTCTATATTTTATTTTTTATTCAAATAAAATTATAAGCAATGTTTAGTTGGAAATAACTTTCGACTTAAAAAAATTATTATAAAATTGAGTCATAATATTTGATTTAATCAAAAATAATTTTTTAAAACTTTTAACTTATTCTATATATTATTTTATAAAAGTTACTTTGAGTAATTTTTACCAAATATACTCATACCTTATAAAGTCATTTCAACTTATCTTTAGCATAAGTAAAAAAATGGACTCCAAATATATTCTCCCTTTTTTTAACCTAGACCTAATTGTTTTCATGTGATACAAGATAATGGTCACATCACCACTTAAGTACTTACCAATGTTTTGCATTGAAAATAATTTAAAAATCAAATGCTCAAATTATAAAAAAATTAATCAATGGTTAGATATTAAATTTACAGTTCAAATTCTTTGATAATGCTCCAACATAGCAAGAAATTTATATAAACTAGTGTTTTAGCATATTTATATATATATATATATATATTTTATAATTTATAATAAATTATTTAGAGGTACTTATAAGTGAATAAAAATTGAATGTTTATTAAATAAACATTTTTTTATTTTTTTATAATTAAATATATATATATATATATATATATATATATATATATATATATATATAATTTTTTAAGGATTTTTGAACTACATAAAATAGTTTTTAACTGAACATTAGTAAATACCAGGAAGATAAATTGAATTATCTTTCAAAATCTAATTATATATAATTAATTCATAACAATAATAATTACTAAAAAACTAACTTAATATTATATAACCATCAACTTTTTTATGAATAATATGAATTTAAATTAGTAATATACATATGAATAAAAAATTTATAAATAATTTTTTTTTGATAAATTTCGCCCCTCTCTCTCTCTCTCTCTCTCTCTCTCTCTCTCTCTCTATATATATATATATATATATATATATATATATAAGAGTAAAAATATAAAGTAAGCCACTAAAAAAACTTATAAAAAATAACTAAGAATTGAATTATTTGGGATGATTGGGCGTTATGGTAGGCACCGTATTTTCTCCAATTTATGGGATCGCGTCTTGAAGAAGATGCCCACCTTCGCCATAAGTGTTTTCAAGCTCTCATTGGGCATTTGCTATGATATCAACTCCTTACTGGCTTGGTGCTGGTAGCGTCAGAAAGCAGAGGAAAAAGAATGTGCAAATCCAACAATGATAAGCTTTTAATCTTGCTCGCTTGGCTAAACAGAGATGATGGATCATGGAGAACGAAGATTCAGTGGTATTTAAGGTTCTGCGAGGAAGCTGTTTCCCTCATTCTTCTTTTCGTTATGCTCAATCCATCTTACACATGTCGGAGCATTCTTGAAGGGACATGCAGAGGTGCTGAAAGGAGGTCTTGTTTAGAGAGAAAAAGATGGCTCCCATCTCCTTCTACTTTCTGAGTCCAAAGTCTATGACGGGAACTTAAGAAGAGAAGGATAGGTTTCAGAAACAATAGCCTAACAACCTTGCCTAACCAGAGTTCTGATGAAAGGACAATTGCAACTACTACTAATAATCATAATCTAAGATATAAACTTACATAATTCTAATCAGAAATCAGAGCTTTTTAATTCAGAGATCCCAATCCTGTCAGCTTTTGTTTCTGACTTCAAATTGGAACTTTGAAAATCCTTGGTTCTCATCAGTCTACTTAGAACATTGCCTGGTGGGGATAGAGTAATTAACAGCATTAGGTAATCAGAATGGTGGCCGGTGGGGGTGGAATGAGCAATTGGTTTTCAAGTATCCCTATTGTAGCCGGCAACATGCCAGACAAATGTGTGTGGAGGGAGGCGAAGAACGGTGGCTACACGGGGAAAACTGCTTATCAGGTGGCATTATCAATAAGCCGAATGCATATTCTTAGCCTGGCATGCAGGTCCCTTTTGCTAAAACAGACAGGAACTTATGGAAGCACAGGTTTTTTTTATCTGGAGAGCTTGTCGTAATGCTCTACCCACAAAGGTGGAGAATCTTTTCAGGCAAGCAATAGTAGAGAGTCATGCATGACTGTGATCTATGAGGGCATCATTGCTGATCTCTGATCCTCTCACTACACATGCTGTTTTTAGTTTCGGCATCAATGCAATTTTCCTGACACCAGTAATTTGGAATGGGATGTCATGTCTCTTACTGTATTTCTGGAATCGGAAAAACAAGGAAGTGTCAGGATCAACTGATTCTCCTGTATTTATCTCTTTTTCTCAAGATTCTCGAGGACATTTTTCTGACTTTTGGTAAGCTTAAGGTGTACAAATCTTGAATTTAATTTCTACTTAATTTCAAACAGAACATATATTTCAGCACTATAACTTGTTAGAGTTTCCAGTTATTCAACCCGTACAGTATATTAAGGAAACTAAAGCAATCACAGCAATGCCGCCTCCAATATAGCTGTCACCATTCATGTCCATACCATATCTGTGTATTCCCATGATTTTAAGATCAGTTTATTCTTTCCGTTACATATTCTTGATTGCCTAAACTTATGGTTTCGGATTGTATAAAGATATGAAATATATACAGAGATAAGTGTGCCTTGTAATAAGAACAATTTCAACCGTTTCTTATATCCGCCTTACAGTATAACTTTTCAAGTGTTTATACGTGGAATTCATAAAAAGAATTTCAAAGAATTAGTTTACTGATAAGGGATTTTTTGGTTTCAAAATCTTGATATCAGAATTAAAATTTTTTTATTAAATAATTCGTCTGAACACACCGGGCCAACAATTGCACCCCTGGAACTTAATCTTGATTGATGTGATTGAAAACATACCTAACGAACAGAATCACCATAGCCATCGATCTTTTTTCACATCATTACTCAACAATCAACCAACATGCATTTATCCTGTAGAATAAAAAACAATTTGACAGAAGATATCGTACGTAATGCTAAACAGAAATCTTGGGATCACGAAGAAAATTTATTAAATTCCTCCCCGGACGGATTCTTTTGCAAAAACTTTATAACTTGTTTGATTTTTCAGCTGTTCAATCTGTTTAGTACAGACTTTTCTAAGTATATGTAATCAGAATCCACAGAAAGAGATCAGAACAGAATCACCATAGCCATCTTTTTTCACATCGATCATTACCCAGCAATCAACCAACATGCATTTATCCTGTAGAATATATATACGACTGATCAAGAGGTTGCTAAAAACACCAAATTCTTTTCATACTTGCTACGCCAGCAAAAATTCAAAGTTTGTGGACACCTTCTTAAAGGAAAAAGATGATGTAAAATACACCAAATTCTTTTCATACTTGAGACCAAAACTTGGCACAAATTAAAACGATTGTGTTCTTATCTTTTGTTATTATCACGAGTCAAAAATAATATTTGCTTAATAAATTAATTTTGCATGGACATGTTTAAGAGATAATTGCTTGTTCTTATTCCAGTACTATACAATCGTACGTAAATCTAACAAGTAATGGTTCTATATATGTTTGATTATTTATTCTAGCTTATAAATAGATAGATATTGTATCTTCTTATTATTATTTGTAATTAAACACAAGGATTTGGCCCGCATTGCATGTGTCAAAGAACCATCTCAACCCAACAGCTTAAACTGTTAGGTGAAGTCTCAGGATATGATTTATATTATTTTCTAACACCCCTCCTCAAGTAAAAACTCTTTGGACTTGAAACTTGCACATGCCTGTATTACTCTGTGCTTAATTTTTATCAAATAAATAGGAATGGTACTGAGATTCGAACTCGCGACTACTTGGTCATCAAAGCTTTGATATCATGTCAAAGAGTTATCTCAACCCAATAATTTAAACTGTTAGGTAAGATTTCAGGATATAATTTATATTATTTTTTAATAACATCCTTCAACAGTGGTTCTTCTAAAATCAAAAAGGATAGCAACATCGCATGCTTTAGCGGTGGTGGCTGGTGGTTCTAAAATAAAAAAGGATTGCAGCTGCCCCCGCTTGCACCGCATGCTTTAGCGGTGGCTGGCGGTTCTAAAATCAAAAAGGATTGCAGCTGCCCCCTCTTGCACCGCATGCTTTAGCGGTGGTGGCTGGCGGTTCTAAAATCAAAAAGGATTGCAGCTGCCCCCTCTTGCACCGCATGCTTTAGCGGTGGTGGTGGTTCTAAAATCGAAAAGGATAGCAGCTAGCTAAGAACACCTGAACGTTCGAAGAAGGGAATATTGAAGCATAGAAATCTTGGAAAGAGGAAAGAGAGAGAGCATAAAAGCCACGAGGCAACTCGTGCACCAAACGTTCGTCTATGTATCACCAAGAGAGAAAACAAATACGTAGCTATGTAAAGATTCAAGAAAAAGCATATATATATATATTGACTTTGATCAGGTAAAGCTTAATATAAGATAAACTGATGCCAATAAGATAGGCCACTCTTGAATCTTATTGTTCTTACCAAACCAAAACCTGGGCGCCGACACTTGAAGAAGTCGTTTCATTTTTGTTCTCTAGCTGCTGCTCGTTCTTGTCGATACCAGAATTTTGTAACATTCCCATTTTTGTTTTGGGACTATCACGATTATTTATCTCAATTGCTTACGATGATGCTATGGTGTTGGATTTAAAACCATTATTATAAAATATTTGTTTATTTTTGCGTTTTAAAAGTATATTTAAAAAAATTTAAATTTTATTTTATTTTTTTGTGCTTTAAATTAATATTTCTTGGTGTTTTTAGATCATTTTGATGCTCTGATGTCAAAAATAATTTTTTAAAAATAAAAAAATTATTTTAATACATTTCTGAGTAAAAAACACTTTGAACAATAACCACAACCACGCTTCTAAACACGCTTAAAATTTAGATTCGCTCGGCAAGTTAACTCGAAACATATCAACTTTAGATCTAGAATTATTTAAGTTAAAATAATAATTAAAAAAAATCAACCGATCTAATAAAAAATAAAAATCAATCAACCAAGTTTTTTTTGTTTTATTAATTTAAATTAATTTAAAATTAAATAGGTATTAAATCAACTCGTTAAGTCAGCCCAGTTATTAAAACAATAGTTACTTTGTATCAACTAGCATACGTAGACACCAATAAGATAGTAATTATACTGTTCTTGCTACTCGAACACTTGGGCGCCGCCAGACACTTGAAGGTGTTAGATTTTTGTTTTCTGGCTGCTCATTCTGATTGATACGAACATTTTGAAGTAGGTCCCATTTTGAAGGTGTTAAATTATTATTGGAATAATGGTTGAATAATAATACGTTGAACATTAATGCTTGCGTGCCTATGCTCTCAAGAGATTCCGAATTCAAACTTAAAAAAAAAATTATAAGAATAATATATATATATATATATATATATATATATATATTAGTGTGAGGGTGTCCGGGCCAGTTTGTGTACATCACGACTATTTCTCATGATCCACTGAACATCTTACAAGCTCGATAAACAGGTAAAGTACTGCGGGGATGACAAGCATGCACATAAAAATTGAACTTGGATGCGGAAGAAAGGGACAAGCCTCCCTGTAAAGTTGAATATATAAATATTATAATATGTGTTTTATATATAACCTTGATAAATTAATAACTTTGATTAAATAATATTTGTGTTTGGTCTAATTTAAATTTAAAATTTAAATAATATCTCTATTAATTAATAAATTTTCATGGTCTTGGTGAAATTAATTTATAGAGGTTTAACGGTAAGAAATGTGAGACATCCCAAAAACAATTAATATAACCCATAAAAAACATTGAAAAAT
>Ga0325411_1008493_pt1 | contig 11105 bp, 5 predicted proteins | sample PopdelMetagenome_13_FD_206181 | JGI IMG/M metagenome (GOLD analysis project Ga0325411, IMG submission 206181) | Populus deltoides microbial communities from Bellville, Georgia, United States - Xylem-PdIQD-R4 | ecosystem: Host-associated > Plants > Phyllosphere > Stem > Wood/Secondary xylem...
AGATGAAATACACCAATAAATTAGTCTGTCAAAATTATTAAACCAAGAATAATTTTGAAGCAAAATTCCCATCTATGTAATTATGAGATTCGCACATCTTCAAGACATCAGAGATCTTTGAAGTAATATAAATGATAATAAACCTACATAATCACAAACTCAGAAAAGAAATTATTAATTAATTAATTATTTGTTAGATTTTTTCGACGTTTACAAGCTGCCAAGCTGAGCACCCGTTGTTAGGTGGTGCTGAGAAATTGTTTCAAATTTAAAGGGATACCACCTGACAAATTAATAAATTATTTAATTTAATTTGAGAGGTGTAATTTAATTGATCAGATTTTAGATTTATTTTTAAATGTTACTAGTTCGAGTCCCACAAACTCTAAGATCACTGGAGATTTACATAATTTTTAATTTTAAAATTTATAAAATTAATTAAAATACACCTAAATTAACCCGAATACCCATATTAAAAAAAATCATTTAATGCCCTTCTCGAGTTGTTGAGAAAACTTGTTCCAATGACAAGCAAGCTTTACCTAACAACTTTTATGATGCAAGTAATTACATCTCAGAGTTAGATCTTCGTTAAAAGTGCATGAAGCAACGTTATTGCATCATGTTTTTACTTGTGTACCAGGATCATATAATTCTGGAACACGAATACACATTTTTTTTAAGACCTCTTCTTGAAGAGATGAAAGAATTTTTCCTTACATGCTACCATCTCATAGACAGTAAACGATTTTCTGACATCTGGGAACTTGTCTGGGTGGTCGATAGAGGGTCTATGGAACGCCCTTCATGTAATAAGGAAAAGGACCCGTAACAATTCTACAATAATAAATAAAATATATAAAAATAAGAATTTACCCATTAGAACAGTTCAATGTGTTTTTTTTTTTAAATCCACTGTTATAATCATCATATAGGACTCTGGGCACGAGGTTTTAGGTGGCGTTAATAACAAGCACCCCAAAAGAAGAGTTTGAGAGGAGACGAAAAGGACACAGGGATCATTTGAATAACTAAACTAGAAAAAATAGAGGAGCACAAGGTGATTCCTTTGCCGTGTGGGGGTGAACAGAGAAATCTCTCAAAGGTTTATACCAAAGAGTCGAAGAAGTAAAACAATCCAACAAATCACCATTAATAAGCCCACAATAAAAGTTTTGAATTTGGAGCTCACCAGGTTACCACGACAACTCCCACTCCACCACAACCACACGTTAAAAGTCTCTCTCCATAAAAGGAAACCTTCCCCTAAAATCTCTATCTACCTTGCCTTCTCCGTATCCTCTTCAAGAAGCACCAAACCACAAACACCCCACAGGAGAAGAGAACCTAAAGAACCAATCTTTGTGTTCTCTTCTTCTTCTTCTTCTTCTTCTTCTTCTTCTGTGCATCAGTGTCATAATTATTATATAAAGAAGATGACGGTGGTGATTGATAAGCACAATGTCCTTGTGGGCACTTTCTTTGCCTTTCTTTTCTTGTACATTTTGCGCCAAAATATCTGGAAAAGAGAAAAGATCAGGAAGAGAACAACATTGAAGATCCAAAACGATAGTTCTGTGTCTGTCTTGAGGCATGAAAATGGAGGAGGCTTCTCCTCTGCTGATGACGTCATTGTTGTCGGTGCTGGTGTTGCTGGTGCTGCCTTGGCTTATACTCTTGGCAAGGTGCTCATAACTCTTAATTTCATAGCTTCGGTTGCTTTTTAAAAGTTGGTAATGATGGAACCTGCCTCTGGGATTTTTTTTTTCTTCTTTACTGAACTTTTCGCATTTGCTTTTATTACGGGATTTTAGAAATTTATTACCTCATGGAAAGAGGAGGAGACTGAAAAGCGTTTTTAGTTCTTGAGAATTTCACTCGCCTTACTTTTTTTGTGTGTGTGTGTACGTCATCGTGTGTTCGGTGCTTTGCTTGTCTTATGATCATGCTAACTTGTTGGGTTGGAGTAAAATTAACTTTCTGTTTTGTAGTGCGATGACGCACTCTCTGCCAAAAGCAGTTGTGGGTTAGATTAGTTTATGGAATACATGGTTACTTCTTGATGATAGTGATGGTTTTGAAAATCTTTAATTGTAACAAAAAAGTTACGCTCACATTAAAGCTGACTGATATCGAGTCTATGGATGCAGCTGAGATGGTTTAGTGGATTTGCAACTCAACTTTAATAACAAGTATTGACTTTATTGCTGAGATGGTTAAGTTTCAAACTAGTTTGATTGCTGGTTTGGCATTTTCAGTTGCAGTTATTGCTCAAGTAATTTTGTTTAATAGAAATTGAAATATAACCCCACGACCATTCAATTAGACTTTGATTTGCCTTAGTTTTGCAACATTTTTCTGAGACTATATATACTGCTATCAGGGCAAAGACCTTGAACTAAAAGCTCAATTCCAAAACTACAGGATGGAAGACGTGTTCATGTGATAGAAAGAGACTTGAAAGAGCCTGACAGAATTGTCGGTGAACTGCTCCAGCCCGGGGGATATCTAAAATTAATCGAATTAGGCCTTGAGGGTATGATTCTTGAAGTATATATAAAAACTTCAATCTCTGTATTATCTTTGTATGGTGTGTAAAAAGAAAAGAAAATACAGATTATTTCGGATGTTGCAAGCTATCTGCTATGCAATACAGAATTAGCTGGGTTTGGATTAAAAGGATCTAGTTTTTGAAATTTATGTTAGGTGTTAGAATGTAAAGCATTCTCTCTGAATGCAGATTGTGTGGAGGAAATTGATGCCCAACGAGTGCTTGGATATGCTCTCTTCAAGGATGGGAAGAATACTAGATTGTCATACCCTTTGGAAAAATTCCACGCAGATGTTTCTGGGAGAAGCTTCCATAATGGACGTTTCATTCAGAGGATGAGAGAAAAGGCTGCTACCCTGCCCAAGTATAGTTTTTTCCTCAGTCTTATGAATGCTTTCCTGGTTTATCCGTTGTTTGAAGTCGTCCTTATGGATGTTCCAGATTTTTCATTCATTCAATCATTCTGAAGCTCTTACATTTCACTTAACAGTTAGCGAATGATTTTGTATCCTTCTTTTCACTGTCATTCAGTGTAAGACTAGAACAAGGAACAGTCACATCTCTGCTTGAAGAAGATGGGACTGTTAAGGGTGTTCAATACAAAACGAAGGATGGCCAAGAACTTAAAGCTTATGTTCCTCTTACAATTGTGTGTGATGGCTGCTTCTCAAATCTGCGCCGCTCTCTATGCAACCCTAAGGTGAAGACACCATCTCATGATTGCCAAATTTGAATGTGATCCTATTTAGTTTGAATGACATATGTGTTGAATAATCATTAAGGATGAAGCAAATCATAGAATTTTTACTTTGAATAAAAAATTATAATCTCTCAATCTGGCATCGGCTTTTCTTGCTTCAAACTTCTCTTGTAAGACCAACAGATAATCATTTTGACTTTTTGGCAGGTTGATGTGCCTTCATGTTTCGTGGGTTTGATCCTGGAGAACTGTCAGCTTCCATTTGAAAATCATGGGCATGTCATTCTAGCAGATCCATCACCAATTTTGTTTTATCCGATTAGCAGCACAGAGGTTCGCTGTTTGGTTGATGTACCAGGTCAAAAAGTGCCTTCTATTGCTAATGGTGAAATGGCCAATTATTTAAAGAACATGGTTGCACCACAGGTATATATTTTTTCATTTTTAACGGTCAAGGTAAGAAGTTTGATACCAGTTGATGTCATTGCATGATTTTGAATCATCAAATATGATTAGCAACCATATTGTATTAGCGTACCAAGAGGCATTCCCTGAATTCCCTACATTATCCTTGTTACACATTTTTGTTTGAAGAAACCATGTTTTGCCCGTTAGCCTTTGTCTGTGTTTAACTAAGAGACTCTATTTCAGATTCCATCTGAGCTTCGCAATGCCTTCATATCTGCTATAGATAAAGGTAATATCAGGACCATGCCAAATAGAAGCATGCCAGCGGAACCACATCCTACTCCTGGAGCGCTTCTGATGGGTGATGCTTTCAACATGCGTCATCCATTAACTGGTGGTGGGATGACTGTGGCATTGTCTGATATTGTTGTACTTCGTGATCTTCTTAAACCACTTTGTGACCTTAATGATGCAGCTTCGTTGACCAAATATCTTGAATCCTTTTACACCTTGCGCAAGGTAAGCTAAATATGTCTACCATAAATATCACTATGGCCAAGAATAGTGTCCAAGTAACGTTCTTTTTAGTCATCTGAAGTTGTGTCTAAGCTTTGCATCATGAATGGAAGTAATGAAGAAAAAATGTTATGCTGTGACGACTCATTCCTTGAAATTACATGCTGTGAATAATTTGCACATTAAAGGAGCAGTTATCCTCATAATTTAAAAAGGTCTTTGTTATTTTTTTCTCAGACATGAAGTAATAGGCTTGAACATGAGAGAAGTGAAAATATGATCAGTGAAAAGTATATTTTAACCTGTAATGTTAAATGGTTGTTTCCTGCAGCCAGTTGCATCTACGATAAATACTCTAGCAGGTGCTTTGTATAAAGTGTTCTCTGCTTCCTCTGATGATGCAAGGAAGGAAATGCGCGAAGCATGTTTTGACTATTTAAGCCTTGGGGGTAATTTCTCAGCAGGACCTGTGGCATTACTGTCTGGTCTAAACCCTCGTCCACTGAGTTTGGTCCTTCATTTCTTTGCGGTTGCCGTATATGGTGTTGGTCGTTTGCTACTTCCATTTCCATCACCTAAACGCATGTGGATTGGAGCGAGATTAATTTCGGTGTGTATTCTCTACTTTTTAGCTATTGCTGAGCATGGTGTTTTTTTTTTATATAAAAAAAGAGCAAAGGATTTGCAAGTTGAGTGATGAACTCTTGCAGTCGAGATAATATAGGCGCTTTTCATATTCCCTGAATCCATACCGAAGGTTGCAGCATGCTACTGAAATCTCACTCTGTTTTCATATTGTTTTTGGAACATAACTGAGCACAACAAAAAAAATGCAGCAGCTCATCCTATTCTGGAATGTGATTTCTAATTAAATTCTTAATGGCTTTCTCCCATTTTCATGGAATTTTTTAACAGAGTGCATCAGGCATTATTTTCCCAATTATCAAAGCAGAGGGAGTGAGGCAAATGTTTTTCCCTGCCACTATTCCTGCTGTTTATAGAGCTCCTCCTGTTGATTAATACATCAGATGTGCCGAATCAAAGAGGCTTTATTACTGTCAACAAAAAGCCAGTTCGTTTCTGCAAGTTCCCTGTTCATAAATGTCAAGGGCTTGTTTATATATATATATATATATATATATATATATATATATAAATGCATGCTATATGCAAACTAGTGTGTAGACGACAATTGATCTTATGTATCATGAAGTTGCATGAACTTCTTGAATAAATGTCTTCCGAAGTTGAGTTCATGTGATGTCAATATGAACACCGACTTTTATTCCTTTTATTATCAATAAAATTTCTACAGGGTTGAACCTCATCTGTGAGGGGCTGGTAGTTACAATTAAACAAATGTAAATTTAAATCGCCTATTATGATTTTAGGGGTAAAAGCTAAAGATAAGTAAGGGTTTTTAGTGGAAAATATAAGAAAACTAGTGTTGATCTTTAAATTAAAAAACCTATAGAAATTATGAAGTTTTCTTTTTATTTGACAGTGAAGTGAAGGTATCTTTTAACCGAGACCGCTCCTTCCCTGTGTGATCTTTAAGGCGGATGCATGCGGGCATCACCCTGAATTTTTATATGCGTTCCAATTGTGTTTTTTTTTTTTTAATAATTTTTTTATTGTAAAAAATAAAAAATATATTATTTTAATATATTTATAAGAAAAAATTCCAAAGTTTTAATATAAAAAAATTGAATGTATGTTCAAAGGTTTGAACCCATAGAGTTAAAAAGAGACTCAATGACCATTACATAAAGGTGAGATAAAACATTAAGTAAAAGAGGTAAATAAAGGTAAAAAATAAAATTGATAGTTGAATGCATGATTTATTAACTTGGATTTTAGCTACTAAACAAGTAACAAGCATTTAGACTCTTTAATTTTATATTTTCCTAAACTTTTGAAGAGTTTTCAAATGCAAATAAAAAAAAACTAAAGCTTGTAACAATTTTATTATACATAAAATCATTATTCACTCTCTTACAAATCATTGGAGTAGTGATTTTTTAAAAAAATTTAATTTGGTTCTCGAATTATTTTCTTCGCACGATTTAGTCCATTTAAGTTAAAATTAGTATTCAATTACATGTTTTTTTGGAGGGAGGGTTGAATTGAAAAATAATGAATTGAAGTTAAAAACACAAGTAACATAGATGACGTTTCAAATTTATTTATGAAATACATTTTAATCCCCTGATTTTTTTTAGCTATAAGGTGACTAATTCTTTTATTTAAAAAAAAACATATATTGATACTAAACTTCATTTCCTTATTTTTCAGTCTTTTTTTCCATGAGAGGAGAGAGAGAAGCCGTAGAATTCTAGCGAAGAGAGAGAAAACTCTTTGTTAGTGATGATTCCGACCACCAAACATGTTAAAATTGGTGTTAACGATTCCAATATGTGAGGGAAGTCTTATAGTTGTTATTTTAAGCCTTAATTCAACCTAAAAAACCATATCTAGGTCAAAGATGCAATATCTTTTTTCAATTTAATTTAGTGATTTGGACCTTTTTTGAATTTAATAGGTTGATAGGTTGGTTTATTGGTATTTATAGGTGTTTTGTGGTTGAAAACGAGTTGTTTTTGGCAAAAAACGTGTTTGCATAATTTTATGTGGTAATATGAACATAGGCTAGCAGGCAATGTGTTGTTTATCTATTTTTTTATTTAAAAAAATCCAACCCTTTATAAAAGAAAAAAAAAATTTAGCAGGCCTAAGCACGTGGGTTTGAGCTTTAAAACCCATGCACCTGGGCTTTTCCTTTATTAGTACTTTTTTTTAATAAAAAAATTGTCAAAAAATAAAGGTGGGAGAATACAATAATTAAAATATTTTTGATAATTAAAAGCTTAATATTTGTTATGAATTGCATTATACTTGATATAACAAACTTGGTTAGTTATCTGAATAAATTTACGAGTGATTCAAGTATGAATAATTGAAAACTATCGATATGGTGTTTAGATATGTTTTAGATACATCTTAGACCATGAGTTATCTTTACATTAAGCTAAGTAGCTGTGTAATGAAAATCTTCTAAGCGAACATGTATTACAAGATTTATAATAAAATTATAATTTATTGTTTTTAATAAAATTATAAATGAAACTGAATTACTTTAGAGTTTCTTTAAAGATATCTATGTTATGCAAAACAAGTGCCAATAATTTATATTTATTGCAACAATCAATCAACAAATAAAGACACGAAGTAACATGTATGAAAGTAAATCTAGATATATAATATTATAAATATAATATTATTAAATACTTGGTATTGAATAAGATTATTTATGTTAGTTATGTAAAGTAAAAAAAATTAATATTAAGTAAATCTAGATATATAATATTATTAAATACTTGGTATTGAATAAGATTATTTATGTTAATTATGTAAAGTAAAAAAAATAATATTGCACTAGAGCTTATATATAATTCATTAAACCTTGTAAGGATGGGTTAACTACAAATTTTAAGATATAGTTTTAAATAAAAATCTAAGTTTTATAGTATTCTCCACAGTGCTTGAAAATTATTTTTTCTCACATATTTTCATGATAAAAAATGCTAAATTCAACGTGATAAAGTGTGATCTATATTTTTAATATATAACAGAAAGATAGCAGAAGTATTTGTTTGATAAAAAAACAATAAATAAGATCTTCCAATAGAAGAAAAATTAGTAAAAGTATTCAAATACAAAAAACATCCCATTAAGTACTAAATTTGTAATTAATGAGGCTTTGCAGGGACCAGAATGAATCGAGCTTCATCTCTTGTCGGTTGCCCTATACAAACAAAGGTGTAGGGAAAGCGGAGCAGAGCATGGGAATGGGAATGCTAGGAGTGGCAGTACGGTTAAGGCGGTGTCTGAAGCCCCAAAATACTACCATCCTCTCTTCATACTCATATCACTCGTCGTCTTCAAACCGACAAAGAAAGAACGAAAACCAAGTGGATTCGTCCTTCAACAGAGACCCAACAAGCCCACCTCGACTCTTTGTGGTGCAGCCTCGTCTCCGCCCCGATACTCTCCTTCAAGCCAAGCTCAACGAAGCTCTATGCCTCGCCAATTCCCTCGAAGAACAGCGTGATGGGTACTTCGATTCTGATTTCTTCGATAAACCCTTGCCCCCTCACATCCTCGTTCAAAATCCCATTTTCCGTTCCTCTAAAGCTCGAGCAGGTTTTTTTTCCCCCCTAAACTTAATCAATTCCTTTGCTTTTCTTTGATTTAATAATCTGATTCAATTTGGTATGTGCAGATACTTACTTTGGGACTGGGACTGTAGACGATATCTTGTGCCATATCAGAGCAATTGAGTCAAAGGCAAGAATTTTATTTTTCCTTAAAAAGAACCTTTTTTGTTTTAAAGGAAAAACAATGATAATGTGTGATTTTTAACAGGATGTTGTTGATGCTGTGTTTGTAAATGCTATTTTAAGTGGGATTCAACTGCGGAATTTGGAGGCAGGTTCTTATTTTTTTTTTTTGGAGATGATGATTATTTTGGTATATTGATTTTGCTGTTTTTTTTTGTTTCATTGTTATTTCAGCGGAAATGGAATAAACCTGTGTTAGACCGGGTGTCACTTATAATAGAGATATTCAATGCTCATGCCCATACAAAGGAGGCTAAACTTCAGGTTTAGTTACTGACAAGATTTATTTACACTACATTTTACTTCAGTGTCGATTTAGTCCTGTCCCCATGGGTTTTTGGCTAATGACTGTTTGGTTGTAATTTTTTTTTTCCAGGCGGAATTAGCGGCTCTAATGTATGCAAAGAGTAGACTTGTTCGAGTACGTAGTAGTGATGGTCGCTTGACTTTCGGAGCATTTGGAGATGCTGAAGTTGTTAGTGCCCGAGGGTGAATTTGTTGTTCTTGATTAAGAAATTTTTTAATGCAAGTGTATTAAATGGTTCTCATTTTTGGTTAAGCTACACTGCCCTAATACCCTGTTCATGTGTTTATCTTTCTTGATAGCTTCATATAGTTGGAAGTTTATCTTCATTAGTGGCTAGCATGTTCTGTTTCTGACAACCTTGTCCTCCAGCCCAAAAACAGATAATATTGACCTTTTTTTGTCTTCTTTTTGAGATGGACAAAGCTAATTAGATTAATCTTTAAAATTTTTTCTATGGGTGCAATACATGCCATGCAATCAAAACTCATCATGCAGCTTAATTTCTTAGGAAAAACATTGTTTTGCACCGTGAAAATTGGGCTCAGGGAAGTTATCCTGTTTCAAATTCTGATATTTGGTTGAGTTTGAATGTTGATTTGTGGTAGAGTTGCATTACCTTATTTTTCTTGAAAAATACATTGATCAACTAAACGATCCATCATAGGCACCACAACCAGACAAAAGGACTTACTGACCTGAACCGGTTATCTCACTGCATAGTGTATGTCACTGTAAATCACATGTTCTCATAGAGGCATAACTTTTTGAGGAGGGACAATATTTGATGGCTTTTATATTGTTTCACTTTTATTCTTATTATTGTTTTGGTGGCCACAGTACCTGTATGCTTTCATCCTTTAAACCCTGGATATTTGGCTCCTAGTATGTTTCAAGAGATTTGCTTGAATTTTGTTTTGGCATTTATCACCTGCTTAGCTTGAATGATATTTGGTTTATGAATATATAATTACTCTTGGCACAGACAACTACCCCTATACCCCCACCCCCCTCCTCAATATACACTTGAGTGAGTGTGCTTGCACATGCTCGTTTGCATATATCAGTTATCATTTGCTAGGAAAAGTGTTGATTTGCATGGAAATTGTTTACAGGAGAGGAAGTGGAGGACGTGGCTTTACCAGTGGTGCTGGAGAAACTGAGCTTCAGCTTCAGCGGCGAAGGTTTGCTCCTCAAGTCTATTTTTGTTTTACATTAACACGTTTTTTTTAGAGGAATGACCTGCATTATATGTCAGTGGTACTCAAATGATAAAAATCTAGTCGGTACTTACATGAAGTATAATAACACATATTTTAGAGGGAGTTCCAGATGTCCAGGCTACTTCTGTTTGCAACTTTCTGGTATCAAGCATGTTGTGTTGCCAAATACTATACATGGGCTGTCTTGTGTGAAATATGCTACATGAAGACATCTTTTGGTTAATTTTTGTAGTACTAAATATTGAAAAAAAAAGAGTATAATAAATGCAAATCTGAATTTTTTTTCTATGATGAGTGCATTTTTTATTTTTCTTGAAATATGCCCTTAGAAGCTATTCTTGAGCATTTTTGTGAAATTATTGTTTCAATAGAAAATAAATCTGGATCACATTTTCCTGTAACTGTTATGCTTGCCAGAGTTCTATGCTACTCAACTGCCAGTTTTCTTTATGGTTTTTCAAAAAGTCCTGGAATCTAATAAACTCCTGACACTTTTGTCAGGTTAGAGTGTTTTACTATGCTATCACATTGTTTAAAGTCGCTTCTCATTCCATCATGTGCTCTTACATTTTCCTGCATTGTCATTGCTTAGAAATAGATTGGAAGGCTCTGTTTTTCTTGACATAGTATTCTGGGAAACAGTTTTTTGATACACTTTTCATTTATTTGTTTTATGATACACAAAGTTGTTTCTATAAAAAGTTTTGTTTGGCTTAGGTCACTCATAAATAACTATTATACTTTTGATGTTACCTTCCACTTCATTTTGATGGAAGTCGAATTTCTACTTGATTCCAAGGCAATTGGCTAGTTTTATTTGTTGGATTATTGGATTCACTGTTTAAAAATGGAATAACATTATTCAGAGATCCCAAATGAATTATATATATTTTTATTATATTATTTTTTATATAAACTTCTTGAAACTAATGGCCTTCTGATTTTATCTGGACCTAATGTTGGCTAGTTAATTTTAATATTTTTAGTTTTATGTAAAAAGATG
>Ga0325411_1008498_pt1 | contig 11103 bp, 7 predicted proteins | sample PopdelMetagenome_13_FD_206181 | JGI IMG/M metagenome (GOLD analysis project Ga0325411, IMG submission 206181) | Populus deltoides microbial communities from Bellville, Georgia, United States - Xylem-PdIQD-R4 | ecosystem: Host-associated > Plants > Phyllosphere > Stem > Wood/Secondary xylem...
AGAACCCAGTGTATCATGAGAGGAGCAAACACATTGATACACGTCATCACTTTATCCGGGAACATGTGAAGAATGAAGAAGTCCAACTGATATCTTGCAACACAAATGATCAAGTTGCTGACATCTTTACAAAGCCATTAAAAGGAGAAGTATTTATCCGATTAAAGTTCATGCTTGGCATGATATCCCTCGATTGAGTTTAAAGGGGAGATTTGTTGAAACTTAAACTCAATCCAGAAGGTCAAGGAAGGCAACCACCCACCGACCAGCCGCAGCCGCCAGCCACCAGCCGCAGCCGCCAGCCGCCTTCACACTTGAAAGTTTGAATTTTTGTATTTTGATTTCGTGTATAAATAGAGTGCCCAGCTTCTGTTAAATTGTGTGGAGAGATTAGAGAGAAACACTAGAGAGAAAAAGAGAGGGTGTGTATTGTAAGCTTTTTGTGTCTGTAAGCTTTTGTTCTTGAAATAAAACTTTGTGTTTTATCCCCTCCGAGTGTTTCAAACCACCACAAGTGGTTTCTCCCACCAACATTGAAGACCATTGTAGTATGACTCAATGGATTCTCCGCTTTGTCTCATTCGAGTGACCTGTCTCTTCAAATCATATACCTGAGATTTGTCATTCCCGTCAAAATAGGTTGTAGCAATTGAGTCCCATACCTGTTTTGCTGTTGGAAACCGAATAAAGTTGCTGAATAGGGAGGGGTCCATTGAGTTGATCAACCAACCCTTTACAATAGAGTTTTCTGTCCTCCATCTTCTGAATGTAGGATCGTTTGGGTCTGGTTGTGGAAGATCATCATTTATATATCCTAGTTTGTCTTTTCCTTAGACATACATCTCGACAATTTAGGACCATAGAGCATAGTTGGTTCCATTAAGTTTGATAGTAATCGGTGTAGCAGTATCATATGTCACTGCAGAGGTCGGGGTCTGGTTTTGTGTCAAAACCTGAGTCATTCTTGTGGTTAAATCTTCAAGGATAGCAGCGGTTCCTTGTTGATTTGTTCCACTAAATCAGTAGGGGTTGCCATCGTCTTCTGTGCTGTTGCTATTGTTTACAATAACAGCTTTCAATAATTTAAAGGAAAAAGAAAATAGTTTTTATGTATCGCTCTGATACCATGTTACAAAAGAAAGAAATCTTTAATTTGTATTCACTCGCTCAATGTTTTAAGTTTATAGTGCTCCTATATATACATAGAGAAGGTGTTCTTGAAAGCTACGGATTCCTGCCACAGACAGGACTTATATAGCTGTGGAATAAATCAATTACTAAACTTTCTCCTATAAACTCTCAACTAAATCAATGTACAGCTAATGCCAACATGCTGTGTGTCTTGTCATCAGTAAACATTATCTCTGGGAAGTGAAGGGTAACTGTGTAGCTCCCACTTCCCATACAGAAACCATAATAAGTCAGAGAGATTGGAGAAAGGCGTGCATCCATGTAAAGTGCTGAAGTATTTGCGGAGAGTTTGGTTGCATTCGTCCATCTGTAGGAATCTGAGGAACGGGCATCGTCCATGAAGTGACCAGTGGTACTAACTCCCCAGTTAGTTCTACTCTGGTAGAATCTTGATGGTCCGGCTGGATCTGTATCATCTTCGTATATGTTCCCTTCAATAGATGCTTCTTTTCCTCCACAATTTATGTGGAGGGAATAGAATTCTGTTGCCAAAGCAACAACATATCAATCACCATGGAATAGGAACATGCACAAATCAAACTACCATGGCAAAGAACAACTTATGTATGTTGAAAATATTCTTGTTACCATGGAATAGGAACATGCACAAATCAAGCTACTATGTGAATGCTTCTTTTACAATTGATCGTATTCTTATGCAATTCTATTCCTTCATAATGACAAGAACCATGACATCATGGTACACTTGATCTTTAACTTCCAGAACGAGACTGCTGATTTATAGATATTTGGTACGCAAAAGGAGCAAATAATTTTCTATAACACCATCATAAGCCTGACTTACGTTTGGGACAATGAAAGCTTCTTAAGCATGGAACAGTACTTCCGCTGAGATACAAAAAGAAAAAAAAAAGCAACATATCTGATTAAAATTTAGAATAGGAAAGGCCTAGACCAAATTATCAAAAATCTCTCTAGAAATAGATAAGATTGAGTTTTCAGGAGTCTAAACACTTACGAGACGTTGCCCATTGAAGCGCTGCCAAATAAGTTTCTGTAGGAAATCAGAGATGTGAAAAAAATTAGCTCTTACGCCAATTGCAAGTAAATGCAGGGGAATGAGGGATAGAAAAGAAATGGAGAGCATAAAACTTCACTTTCTTACACTTTGCGCTGTAGACATGAGTTTTCATTTCTGAAATTGTTGTAGGAAAGATCACTGCCAGAAGAAAGGTAGATGTTCAGTTCAAAATGTAAATCAATCAAACAATATGTTGATCGCGTATTTGGTTAAGTGTGCCTAATTAGTCTTAGTGGCTATGAACCCTTCTGCTGTTCTCATTATCCCTTAATGCATGGAAATTTTAGTTTTTGGCATCAAATCTAGAAAAAGTCGCTAGATGACTTGGTTTTCCAAATGCAATAATTCATCAGTGAGCTGCAATCGAAACCCCAAACCAAGTTTATTATCTTCTGAACACAATCTAGGGATGGTATGGAATTGTTCCTCAAATGGCTGCTGTATCAAGAGAACAATAGGTAAATTCTGTAGCATATTTGTAAAACTAAATAAATAACTTTTAGACGTATCAGAAATAAATCTAGACAGGAAAAGAAACCTTACACAGATTCTCCATCCTTAATTATCCAGTCCGGTACGGTTCCATTTAGCTGATTCCCCGTTAAATATCTAGAAAGAAGTAGTGAATCAATGAAAGTGGATTTCAAGCAAAGGTAACAAAACCGTATAGAACAATTGTTCCTGTAGCTTATAGAACAGTTGCATGACTTGGTTTGAAATATGAGAACTGCTCGGCAACGGCGGAGCAAGGAATATTTTGTCCTGGGCTATTAAATAAATATATAAATATTTTTTAAGATTGATTATTAACTCATATACATGAATTTTTAAAGTAAGTTTTAATTCAAATACACAACTCAAAATATTAAAAAATAAATTTGAAAGTACATAAAATTAAAGCGAAAGTAAAAATAAACTCATTATTAAAGTTACATCATTTGATGTTTTGTGTAATATAATTCATCTATAATCGAATCTGAATCGATATTATAACAACCCCTCAACCGGGATAAAATAACAATCTCATGTCAACTAGAAAATAAAGTAATAATTAAATTTTTTCCCTCTTTCATTTCCTCCTTCCTTCACTTGATTCTTTCCTAGATTAGTGTTTTATAAGTTGGACTTTGTAAGTTTACAATGTTATTCTTTCATTTTTCTTATTTGTTTTCCTTGAATTTTTTTATGTTTTTCCCTTAATTTTTTCTATTTCTCTCTCGCCTTTTCTTTTCTTTATTTTTCTATTCTGCTTCTGCCCAGTCAGCAACATATAAAAGGAAGGAGGAGCTGATTTGTTTTATTTTTTAATGGCAAATAACTATTTTCCTCTTAATGAGTCATTTTGCTTTTATTTGACGGTCTTTTTTTTTGTTACCACTACCAAGCTCCGTTAATCCTAAAATTTTAACCAGATTTTATTCAATATATTTTAAGATCCCTCGTAAAATTTCAACTTGATCTGATGGTCGAATTGAAAATTACATCTAATAACGTAAAACTGGTCAAATTGTGATTTTTCATCAAATTTTTAAATTTCTCCAAAAACTCTGAAATTTTTACCCAATTTAAAGCATCATATTAGAAAGCTTCACACAAATTTTCAGAATTTTTTAATAACTTAATTGAAAATTACGAGTTTTTTTTACATAAAACTAATCAAAAAATAATGATAAAATCTTAACCTGGGCTAAAGCCCACCCCAGCCTTTGCCATACCTCCGCCTATGCTGCTCGGGATCTTCAAGCTGAATGCAAGAAGGAACAAATATAAAGCCATTTGCTTATATGTAATCAGCTTTTCTTAGAGGTAAGGGAACCAGCCCAAATCCCGTGGAAGACTGCCTTCAAGATCCTGGGTCTTCAGAACTCTGTGCTTCAGCAATATTTAAAAATTTTAACCTTCAAAAGGTTCAACCAGGTCTTTACATTGTCATTATTTTATTTTATTTGAGAATTGAAACTGTAACAATGATTTTCAAACTCGTTGCAATTTTTTGGAACTCCATTCATAATGTCTCCCATCCAATGTGCTACTAGCTATGACTTAATTTACACCAAAAATATGGCAGAAGGTGACAAACATATTAACACATGCATATAATTTCTCAATAATTTATATACATTTTTGCACACACACATGCATGATGATTGGTGTTATATCCATTATCAAATTTGGTTTTTTTTTTCCTTATCATTAATTCATGACCTAAATTGACTCAAATATTTATCATTAATATATTGTTTGATTGCAAGTACCGAATCACTTATAAAACTATATCGAAAAATCAATCTAAAATAATTAAAATACAATGATGATAAGACAATTTAAAATTAAAAATTGAAATAAACAACTATGAGAGTAGTGGTGGTGAGACGGTGGGGAACATAAAGATAAGGTGATTGTGATGATCGGTGATGATGAAAAAAATGATAGTGGAGGAGAAGATTGTAAACCCTCGGTTATAATTTTTCTAGGTTATTAAAATATAAGAAATTTAACCGATAGTAAAATGAGTTAAATTAAATTAAAAAAACTTAAATTAAGATAAAAATGGTGAAATTAAGGAAATAAAAAGTGAATATAGTGCTAAATTGTTAGAAAAAAAATTATGGAGACAAAATAAATATGCAAGACCAAGAGGGGTTAATGTTCAAATAACAGAAGGTTAAGGGTTTATGTACAAATGATAAAATGACCCCTAGTGTGAAACCCCAAAAATTTATAATTTAGATATGGAGATGACTCGGTGGAAACTCTATAAAACCCCAACAAAAGACTTCACTATGATGAATTGAATAATGAAAAGTAAAATAGAAATGGTGGTAAATTGTAAACTCCTAATTAAATTTTATGATATTAATAAAATTATTGATAATTCAGAACCGAGAATGGGATGAGCTGGTTAAAATAAAATAAAATGGAATAATATTGAATTATTAGAAAAGAAATTTTAGAGAGATATTTTTTTGTGTAGTATTTTAAAAGCGGATAGAGAAAAGGCATTTGGTTCAATGAAAATATACCTAAACTTGATATAAGTGTGTTTTAGTAAATATAGATATATTTACTATATAAACAACAAAATTGTGCAGAAATTAACTAGGAGGGCCGAATGAAAGGAAAAAAAAGGAGAGAGAGAGAGTACCTCGAGAGCAGACATTCAAATGGCCATATCTCTGTGTTGCACCATTGAATTTGTCTGGTTTTTGGATATATTATGTTTCTCACCACCCTCTAACATCTTACCATTGGGATATGAATGATCTGGTTTAGTGTGAGAGATATAGGCCTCGCAACATTTCAAGGAAAATCTGCCTACAGGTCAGTCATGATTGCTAGCAGTTTCCACCGTTGGATCCTGCTCAATTTTGGATATGTGGGTCATATTGATGAGCTCTTCATTATGAACGGTGGAGATCTGGATTAGAGACTCCAACAAGAAGTTATTCATCGGAGAACAATATATAATTAATTTTCAGGTCTATTTTGGTTTTGTCTTGATCTAGGAAGATCTAACCGTTAAAATGCTATGAGTTTTTGGTATGTGTTTCATGGTATAATGTTGGTTAACTGAACTATTTGGATTGTATTCATTCAAATTTAGTTGGGAGAAACTTGAACCTTAATGAAACATTTGTTTAAATTTGGTTAGCAGAAATGAAATGAATGGAAAGTGTGGTGGCTTGATTTATGTTTAACCATCAAAAGCATGCTAATTATAATTTAAATAGAAGAAAATCCTTAGTGTCTTTCCTTAGGCATGTTCGTCTATATTATCGATAGTAGGAAAAGGGAGATATCGGTTGTCCCAATCTATGTATTGGGACTTAACAGTTTTATCATCCACTTTTTAGTTGTGGTTAGGAAACTAAAATGATAAAATTCCAGATTGCGTTCTTCACAAAGGTTGTAGGTATGGATGTTATATTTTAAACAAAATTGAACTCGCGTAATTTGGAGTTATAGAACTCCAGATATGGACTGAAAATGAAAGAAGGGCCGAACTATCTTGTACTTGACAGATTTTGTTGAGTACTATAACATATAATTTCGGGGTGTTAAGGGCAGAATTGGTCTTTCGATCCTTTAGTAGAGTTGTAGAACTGTTTCTTACCTTTCCAAGAAGCCAAAACCACACTTAAAACCAAGTTCTATAACTTTACTTACAAATTAAATGGTAAATAATGTTCTTGAGTGAAACCTATTCTAGAAAGTGTAATGAGATAGTTGAAGGAAATAATTGGAAAATGAAATTAAAACATGATGATGAATTCATGTGAATGAGATTGCAATAGTATGAGAACACACATTGTGATAAAATTAGAAGAGGATACTAATTGTATCTCTTGATTCTCAAACAGAAAAGATGCCTGGAGCAGGGTTGTAACGGCACGGCTTTTACAAGCCCAAAACAACAGTAATTTTTTTTTTGTACTTGACACACATCGTGTCGGTAATCGACGAACATGTTCCCTTCACATCATTAATATATAATCCATACATCAACAACAATCAACATTTCATTTAAAAGTGAATCTTACATAAACTTATAATATTATGTTTGCATGATTAGAAGTTTGCATTTAAAATATACATGTATAGTTATGAGTTTGTATTCTATCCTACAAATAGTCATCACGAATTTAATCTAAAAGGATCTAATAATAGTTATACATTCAGTACATTGATTCATATAAAATACATCATGATTTATAATGCAACTACATGATTCCTTGCAAAAGTAGGTTCCCATGTATCGGGTTTCCTAGGCACCTTGTTGGTATGACGTCCCTACTGCAATACAAAACATTTACAAGAATGCAATTACTTAATAATAATAATAATAATAATAATAATAACAACAACAATAAGAAAATGGTTTGGCAGTTTAATGAAGCATTAACATTATCTCATGTTTGAAGCGTGACATTTGTAGTTCCTTCATGTTCTTGGTATACATAACTTGCAGTATATATATATACACACCAATTCTTGTAATCAACTATAATCTTAAATCCGGCCATTCTTTTAAGACATCATTTGTCGAGGTTAACTATTCACTCACCCCGGCCATCCCCTTCGAATTCCATCAGCGAAAACTAATCAACCATTTGTCCTGGTCATCCCTTTGGATGCCATTAGCCGAAGCTAATCATTCATTTATTCCGGTCATCCATTTGGATGCTATTAGCCGAAGCTAATCAATCGTTTGTCGCCAAAGTTAATCAATCATTTGTCCTAGTCATCCCTTCGGATGCCATTAGCCAAAGCTAATTCGGATGCCATTAGCCGAAGCTAATCAATCATTTGTTCCGGTCATCCCTTCGGATGCCATTAGCCGAAGCTAATCATTCGTTTGTCACGGTCATCCATTCGGATGCCATTAGCCGAAGCTAATCAATCATTTGTCCGGGTCATCCCTTCGGTTGCCATTAGCTGAAGCTAATCATTCGTTTGTCCCGGTCATCCATTCGGATGCCATTAGCCGAAGCTAATCAATCATTTGTCCCGGTCATCCCTTCGGATGCCATTAGCCGAAGCTAATCAATCATTTGTCAACATTTAAGCATTTGGCAATCTGATATCTGAATTAACACAATACGACAACGTTCATGATAAGGTATTTCAATGTTCAAGGTCATCTCTTTAGATGCCTTTAATTGAAGCTAATCGTTCATTTATTAACATTTAAGCATTTGATAGTCTGGTATCTGAATTAACACAATACAGTAATATTCATGATAAAGTATTTTCATTATTCAACATTATTTAAAAGGAAGGTGAAAGTCACCTACCTGCAGTAGAAGCTCTACTTGTGCTCCCCTGTTGCTGCTGTTGCACCACACCGGTGGTCCCTCCTACAGTCATAGACTCATCTCATAAATTTTCTTCATTCAAGGATATGTTTTATAATAATCATATCAATAGCTAATAAATCTTTCTTTCAATCATTTCTTTCTTTATATCTTACGTTTTTCTCATTACACCCATTAATGTTGTCATCCTTTATCCAACAATAGTTATCATTCCTTGAGGCCGATATTATAGAGAATTCATATTCATCCATTACTCATATGTTACTTTCTTATGCATGTTCATTTCCTCATAATAACATACATACATATATCATGTATATTTTCAGAGTTAGTATCTCAATGTGCAAGTGTTCGTATGACTCAATTCCTTTATATAGTATTCACGTGAAAGTCTACTGTTACCGTCTAACTTTGAACTGTTGTTGTCCACTTTCCAACTGTTACTGTCTAACTTTGAGCTGTTACTGTCCAATTTCCAACAGTTACTGTCTGACTTTGAGCTGTTACTGTTTGACCTTGAACTGTTATTGTTTGACTTTTCCAATCGTTACTGTTTGACTTTTCCAACCGTTACTGTTTGACTTTGAACTGTTACTGTTTAGACATTTGAACTGTCACTGTCTACACTTTGAACTATTACTGTCTAGACATTTGAACTGTTACTGTCTACACTTTGAACTGTTACTGTCTAGACATTTGAACTGTTATTGTTTACACATTGAACTGTTACTGTTTACACATTGAACTGTTACTGTCCAACTGTTACTATCTAGACATTGAACTGTTACTGTCTGAACATTCATCAGATTTTTAACTATATCTAGACTGATAGAACTCTATTTCAAGCGAGATTAGTCTCGTTGGAAAGCTAATACATGAGGCTACAAGTTCTTTGAAGGAAGGAGAACTCAGTTCTGCCTTTGAGATAGTCAAAATTGCTCATCAACAAACACAACCCAACAGGGTCTGTCAAGACCCAATCTCAGTTGATGACCCATAGCTGGGGTTCTACAGCTCCATATTGAGCAAGACCAATTTCTTAGTTAGCTAACATCCAAAACTACAATTACTATGAGAAACTTGATCTTAATTCTCTTATCTTTGTACTCAAATTCTCTCCAAATGTTAGGAGACGAATCTGTCCAAATTCATCAACCTTTCCATTTACACACAACATCCACAATTTAACTCTTCCTCTATCATCTCAACCCCTGGTCATATCACATATCGTTTAAGACTGTAAAAAAAAGAATATCTTTATAAGAGCCAATTTATCTTATTTATTTCAATCTTCCCTCTTAACGTCAAAATAAAACATTCTTGTCGATTTTACAAACTTTCCGGACAATATTCTTCTAAACACAATCCTTGACATAGTTCCTATAAACCATAAATAAAAAACGAATAATATTCCATACAATCTATACTCTCAAGTTATAATGCATTATTATGAGTATAACATATCCAAATATTAACTTCATCAAATGGTGAAATTTCCAGAAATATGGGTTTAACCGAACTGACCTCAAACTTGGAGACCTACTGTGCGAGATATACAACTTCTATACCAAATGTTTGTTTTAGATCTCCACCATTCAGAATCTAGTCAAAATCAGGAAGAACAACATATTCAAGTTATAGCCTAATCCAACGGTGGCCGAAGGGGAAAACAGACAACAAAGAAGACTGTCCAGAAGTGTATTTCCCAAATATTTTCCTCCCTCGATATCTCTCAAACGGGGACTGATATAGCAAATTCCTACGGTGACAATGTACACGACATGGATGAGAACAACATACTTGAATATCGTGCTGATCCAACGGTGGAAGGTGGAGTTATAGCTGTCGGTTGATTTACCATCAATATATCTTCTCTCCAGCCTCTCTCTAAACTCTCTCCTACTCTTGTCAGTCCCTCCAAGAGAGAAAATAGAATGATATTTATAGTTCTAACATCTTGTTAATTGCACATTTATCCCCACCCCTTTTTATCATTTATACATAAACTCCTAACCTTCTGTTATTTGAATATTGACCTCTCTTGATCTTACGTATTCATTTTGTCCTCACAAATGTTTTTCTTTTCAATGATTTAGTACTATATTCACTTTTCATTTCATTAATTTCACTATTTTTATCTTGATTAGGTTTCTTTAATTTAATTTAACCCATTTTACTATTGGTTAAATTTCTCATCTTTTAAATACCTAGAAAAATTATAACTAAGGGTTTACAAGGGTCGTCAGGAGTTGAAGGGACTCAATCGGTTAGGGAAACAGGTAGGTGTATCGCACCTTGTCTTTTCAATTTGTGTAAACTCATTAATAAATTTCAGAATTTATTGTTTTATTGCTTCAATAAATATTGGAATGAATATGAGTACCTTGTATAGATTGATTTGTACCAACTAGTTATGATATAATTGGAATGAATACGAGTGTCTTACGTACATTGATATGTATCAAACTTGTGATGATATTATTAGAATGAATAAGAGTACCTTGTGTACAATAGTATAGATCAATTAGTTAGGATAAATCAACTCTTAAAAAGATATTTTGACACTCTTATACAGTATGTGATATGGCTAGGGGTTGAGATTAAGAGAAAAGGTTGAATTGTGGATGTTGTGTGTAAATGGAAAGGTTGATGAATCTGGACAGATTCGTCTCCTGACTTGTGGAGAGAATTTGAGTAGTAGAATGAGGGAATTAGGATCAGGTTCCTTCATAGTAATTGTAGTTTTGGATGTTGACTAACTATAGAACTCTAGTTATGGGTCACCAACCGAGACTGGGTCATGACAGACCCTATAGGGTAGTAGGTCTGATTTGTTGACGAATAATTTCAAGTGTCTTAGGGTCATAACTGGGTTCTCTTCCCTTCATGGGACTTGTAGCCCCTTGTCTTAGCTTTCCTACGAGACCAACTGATTAGTACTTAAAAGTGCATTTTTATCAAGGTTTTATATCATCATTTTGCACTTGAAGTATCAATAACTCCTTAACTAAAGCATGTTTTATAATAACATATCTAATAATATAAGATACCTTT
>Ga0325411_1008499_pt1 | contig 11103 bp, 4 predicted proteins | sample PopdelMetagenome_13_FD_206181 | JGI IMG/M metagenome (GOLD analysis project Ga0325411, IMG submission 206181) | Populus deltoides microbial communities from Bellville, Georgia, United States - Xylem-PdIQD-R4 | ecosystem: Host-associated > Plants > Phyllosphere > Stem > Wood/Secondary xylem...
TTTTTTTTTTTTTTTTTTTTTTTTTTTTTTTTTTTTTTTTTTTTTTTTTTTTCTCTTAATTTTTTTTTTTTATTTTTTTATTTTATTTTATTTTTTTTTTTTTTTTTTTTTTTTGGGGGGGGGGGGGCCCCCTTGTAATGTTTATGTTACTTATTTTACGTGGAGATTGTTTATTGGTAGTGTGAAAGAGTGAGAGTAGGCCTGGGTGTGTGTTATAATAGCACCTGAGGAATAACATGTTACCCTATTATTATTTTTCTTTTTTTAAATAATTTTGAAGTAAGTTATTTGCAATATAATTTTTTTATATTATAATAACGAATATAAATGTGAATTGATATATATTGAAAATTAACCAAAACAAATAGTGATTCAAAAACACTGTTTTTATATATTTATAGGTATTGTTCAGTGTAAAAATATGAAGATAATTTTACTCTTTTCACCATAAATTATTGAATTGATTATTAAAAGTATTGATATCTTTTCATAAGATTTATTAGCTATTATTAAATTAATTAAGAAAAAATGAGATATTTTGTATTTTTAAGCTCAATAAAATAATCAGAATATTTTTTTGAACAATATAAACTAGCGTACACGAGCTTTTTAGTATTTTTTTTTCACTTTGATTTTTTCATCATTAGGTTAGCTAAAGGATAATTGATATTTTAATAAATATAAATATTATTAAAATACAAAAAGTAGTTGACAAGTGTCATACTTGTGCCAGAATGTTGAAGGCGTGCGCACTTTTAGTGTGGCGCATAGGACGTCTTTCAAAGGCCAAACACCAGCTTCCGCTGAGTCATTAGAAACGTTGTGGTGTCTTCTTCTTTTTGGGATGATGTGTGATAGTGTTAGGGTGACAGTGCGATGTCGATGGCCTGTTTTTTCTTCTTCTCACACTTTTTTCTTTCCTCCTCTTAAAAATTGAGTTGGCCATGCAAAATTTTTAAACTGTCCTTGGATTTATTAAGATATCAAATTCGATCTTTATTATTTTTATTTTTTTATTTTTGTTCTTCACTCTTTTGTAAAACTTTAATTTATTTTCAATTTCATCATTCGATCACAATTTGTGATATGATATTTTTTCAAATTTAGTCTTTATTTTTTTATTCTTTATGTTAAATTAACTTTTTCTTTTATGTCTCACAATTTAATACGATATTTGTTATTATTTTCTTTTCTTTTTCAATTTTGATCTTATTCTTTTGATTGTTTATTTTTTTTATTTGAATCCTTCCATTGATTGATTTTTCTTTTCAAATTTACTCTTCAATAAAAAATAAATGTTTGTTTATAACCTGGTTCTTTAGGTTTACCTAGTTCTTTAGGCTTCTCTAGTGCTTTAGGTTTCTCTAGAACCTTGATCTCAATGCCCTTGATCACAACTTCCCCTCCTTTACATATTAACTTTTTCTTTGATCTTTTCAAGACTACAACATACCATAATGATAGTCATTGTGCCTGCCTTTTTGTCATATACTAGATTGACTATCCGTGTTTTGTTGCGAACAATTTTAGGCTGCATGTAGATTATATACACACCAACAGTTCTATCTCTTACTATATTTATCTAAAAACAAACGTCATGTAAGCTCACTTAAAAGAATAGCAAGTAGAATTGAAAGCCTAACTCATTTTATTAACATTTTAATAAACATAAACATTGTCATTGATGGATTAACAGGCGAACCATGCAAAACCATTATTATCACGGATCAATTTCCCGTTCTGCCTTGCTTGCTTAAATGTCTAAGCATCAATTTGTTCTTCAATTCCTTTCTTTTTTTATTGCTTGGCCATGATTTTTTGTTGCATATTTAGTTGGGCTTCAGCTTGTTGTTGAAGTATTAGTTAGTTGTCAATGTTGGATTCTTGATATATTTGTTCGTTTCTGTCTTAATTGTCGGTTAAGGATAATTGACAACATTTTTTAAGAATGATTTTGCTATGTAAGTTGTTTGCTTGTTGAAGTTGTTTGTCGCAGGTGATTTCATTATTGCTCTATTTCATTGTTATTAAAGTTTGTTTCAAAAACAATTAAATCCAGCAGCTTCTATATTTCGTTGTGTTCTTTATTCTTTCGTTGTTTAGTGCATGTTTAGTTTCATGTGATAAATTTATCTTGCTAAACAACTTTCAAAATATTTTGTTTGCATGTTTTTTGTGTTTCGGTTCTGCTTAATCTTTTTGGCTTTCTCTTGGAGTTGGTTTGGATGTGTTTTCTTTGTTTTTATGCATAATAATATTTTTTTTGAATTTTTAAATTCTTCTTGGTTTAATGTCTTTTGAGGTATGATTGGTTCATTTTTTTTCAAACGAAAACTTTTTGTTTTTGCTTAGTGGGATTGAATAATTTTGTTGTTCCCTTGGTCTTTGCACGATAATTTAGCTCTAATGTTCTTATCATAGATGGGATGGCCTTGAACGTTTTTTTTTCAATCTTTACAATGCTGACAGTTGCTTATAGCTAGGGCATGAGAGGTTGGGTTTTATATGTTTTCTCTGTCGAGCTTAGGAAACGATGTTCTTATCATAGATAATTTTTTTTATTTTACTTTCTATAAAATCTAAATAGCAAACAATCTTAACATATTAGACTATATAAATGAAAGAAATAATCATGAGAAGAACAAATATAAATGCAAGTCATATTTTATAGAAAACAAATATAAATGTGAGGCTAGCCGAATGCCAACTAACCTAAAACAAATTGAGCAATCATGAGGAGCCAAAAAGGCAAGGAGCTCATAAAAAAATAAAGACTTAGCTAACCTGTAGATTAAAGGAGAAGCTCTACTTCCAAGCTTCAACGAACAACAAAAAAATACTAATGGTTTCTTGCAAATATGTTTTTTTTTTCTTAGATAATAAAGTATCATATCAGAAAAATTGAGCAAAAAAGACAAAGAACTCATAAAAAAAAAATGAAGACTTTGTTAATCTGTAGATTGAAAGAGAAGCTTTTCTTTCCAAGCCTCAGTAAGCAACAAATCAATGGTGGTGGTTTCCTGCAGAACTTTTTTTTTTTAAAAAAGGGAAAAAAGCATGATATTAAACGAATGAGCAAATATTAACAACAGTTGTTAAGTAGAACATAAACTAAAAAAACCTGTTAAAAGTTAACTAACAACAAGGACACCTAGCTAGAGAGCTGAAAAAGCAAGGGGACATAAAAAAGGAAAGAGGTGTATAAAAAAAGATTAGTCTTAGCTAATTGAAAAAGAAAAGGAGAAACTCTGCACCGCAACCCTCAATGGATACCCAACAAATGTTGACATATTACTGCAACCCAAAAAAAAGATGCAAATTAGCATTATAACATATGAATAAGTAAATGCTAAAACTAGCAGACAAAATAGAAGATATTGTTGTGCTTGAAAATAATAATAAAAAAAAACATAAAAAAATACCAGTAAGATTAAAGGTTCAAAATACAGATAGACAAACCAATTTCAAAATAGTCCTAAAATAGCAAAAAAACATAGCAAAGAGGGTTCCCATATTTTCTAAAACAAAGGAAAAGGATATAAAAAAAGTGTGTAAGCCCCTCGCAAACCAATAACCCTTTAATTGCAATAACTTTTGGAGAAATACATTAGCAATCAATGTTAGACCCAACATCAATCAATTTAGAAAAGAAGCACCACAAAGTTATATAATTTCCTGTAAGGGTTTCGATATAAACTCAAAGGACAAAGCCATGTCAGCAGACACCCAAATAAAAATGCATGGAAATACCACAAAACCCACATACCAATGACAATGAAACCACATAACAAGTAAAACCTAATTGTAGTCAACTCATAACAGAACAACAACATGAAGAATAAAAGAAAACGAACTGGAAAGCTAGCCAGAATATCATTCACCAACTGAATGTTAACCCATCATAGAACCACTCAACTTGTGTAGTGAGTGTTCATTTAATGCACTATGATGACATGTCCACTAACTCATATAACAAAAGAACAACACCCTTGGAAAAGAAAGTCTACAGACAATAGATAAATCTCAAATGAAAGAAGAGCCAAGCCACGAATAACAAACATCAACAAATTCTCCTCCCTAACTCTGATGCACCAAAGCCACATATATAAGAGGACGACATGCCTAGAAGATAACAATACATGCAGGGAAAAAAGATCATCAATCAAAATGATAAGGAAGCGAGCGAGAAGATAACAAATTGAGCACCTAAGCCAAGAGAATATTGAATCCATAATATACCCATACACACGCCATAGTGAAGCGGGAAATGAAAAGAAGATGAAGGCTAATTTTTAACTGAAAACAACGTTATATGAAAGCGTGTAAAAAATAAAAGTTTTATTTTTTTTTATAATATGCACATAAGAGCCTCAAGCTAGTTATTTTTTATAATGTTCAGGGCAATCCAGCTATTGAGTTCAACACACCAATTATTTTTTAAAGCCTCTGAAGCCAGCAAGCCATTTTTTTGTTATAACATCCACGTGAGAGCCCAACACGTCAATTATTTTTTAGATCCTCAAGCCATCAACCCAATTATTTTTTATAAAATGCACTTGAGAGTATACAATGTTCATCACTGAAAGAGCTCAGCACACCAATTATTTTTTATTTTTTAGAGCCTCCTGAACTAGTAAGCCAGTCATTCACATGAGAGCTCAACACACCAATCACACATGAGATTTTAGCACGCCAATTATCTTTCCCAACATGCATTTCAGAATAAACAATACAATTAACAGTCATGCACTTGAGAATACATAGTGCAGCTTTTTATACAACGCACAATATACAATGTTTCATCAATAAAAAAGCCCAACACATTAATTAATTTTTTTGAAAGAGCTTAACACATTAATTATTATTTTTTACTGTTTAGAGCCTTTCACACACCAATTACACGTGAGATCCTAGCACACTAATTATCTTTCCCAACATGCATTAGATAGTAAACTCAAACAATGCACTCTACATTGAAATCACACGTAGTCTACAATAATTCACTAATGAGATGTAGTTTTTTTTTTTTTAATTTGGTATGAATTTCTCTTATTCACAATCAACAAAAACAATTTAGCCACTTTTCTTTAAAAACAACTAAAACTAAGTTATAATACATGGGGAAAGAGGCACCCATGAAGGATACTATACGGTACTTTTTTGATTTTTTTGTGGCATTTCTCACATTCTAGGTCAACTTTGATCACCATTGTTGTGACTTTCTGCTATAGTAGCACATAAAAACAAGAACTTAATCATCAACCCCATCTAAAAAAACAAATTAAAATGTGATTAAAATATCATTATTTTAATTTTTTTTTGGATTGGGCTTTATAATTTTTCTAGATAAGATGTTTCTGGTCTAATAATATGAGCTATGAATTTGGAAAGTTAACACGATTGATTTTCTTCATTTTCTTTTTTATCGAGTTATTTTGACAGGTTAACCTAAATTGACTTGACTCTTATTACTTGAGTTATAGGTTTGTTATGTTAATTTGAGTTGAGTCAGACCTTTTTTTTGTCCTTATTTTACCCAATTTTATCCTTCAATGTGTAATGGGCTAAAAATTAAGCTACATTGTTTGCTCTCGTTTAGGAAAAAAAAATTCTTATGTTATCGTAGTTATTTTAAAAAAAATTGATTTATCTGTTATCATTGTCTATTTTTTTTCTACCATTTAGTTAAAATAAAATCAACCTATTTGATCGAGTCAAGTCTATAATCCGAGTTCTAGATTTGATAGCGCGGGTCCATAAATAGTCAAATCTATACAACATCTATTACTATTTAATAATTAATGAAATTAGTTTTCTCTGGACAAATATTATTATTAACTAATTTAGAAAAAAAAATATTTGTAAATATTTGAATTATTTGGTAAGTATAAGTGATTCAAATAAATATTGATTGTCAGGTTATTCATCAATATTCAGTAAATAAATATATACCTGCATTAAAAAAGAAAGTTGATTGCCTACAAATTTATCATTAGATTTAGGAAGGTGAAATAAACACAAAATATAAGTTCTCATGGTTTTATTAATCAATAATATATATACGGTAGTTATTTTTTTAATACAACAAATCTATCGTATATCATTTACGAGAATTATATTTTATCATTTATGTATTATTATATGAAATTCTATGAAATTTTTATTTGTAAAATATTTTTAATTATTATAATATTAATCTAACCAATTGACGAAGCTAAATTTAAATGTGAACAAATCACATAATTAAAAAAAAATAACTTGACCGTCTATGAATGATAAAGAAGAAGGAGGAGGAGGAGGAGGAGGAGGAGGAGGATGTACTGTAACTAGGCTAGGTCTGGTGTCCTTGTTGGATTCTGAAGAGGACGGTACTCTTCCATGGAAGTTTTTGAAAGCCCATTTTAACGGGCTAAAGAAAAATCCTTTTCCTTTCCCGCCATTCTATCTCTCTCTTCTTAAATGAAATTATAAAGCTTTGATGACTGTGCATTTGATCTTTTGAGTGAAGAAGTGACAAGAATCAGTATCTTACTGCTAGCAAAATCAGCAATGGCGATACCTTAGGGACCGAAAGGCCATGACCTCCCCTAATCGATTCGTTAAATAGATACGATAAAGATGCTGGTTCTTCACAGTATCAGCACATATATTCACTCTTTCTGCCGCTTCTTCCTTCGCCTTTTCGATGTCCTAAGGGCGACTGGCTAGAGAGAATAGACGGTGGTGGTGCTGGTGGAGGCGGCGGCAGCTAAAATCACTGATTAACGTCCTTAAATATCATATTGCACTCAATCTGGTAAGGATTACCCGACCAGTATATTTTGCATCTATATATAGAGGATGTTTTCAGATTAATTAACAGATTGATTTATCTCCATTTTTAAAGACCACCTTCTTATAATGAAAAAATAAATTAATAGGTTTTTCTTTTATAAATTTTGGATTTTTAGTTTTTACAATGGATAGCATTGGCCGTACTTGGCTGGGTCGAGATGTCAGGAGTACGGATGTGCATATCTCTCTCCCCCTTGAAAGATTCAAAAACACAAATGAAATTCTTACATTATCCTAGATTCGACCGACCACCCCAATGGTTCCTTCATTACGCCACCGTGTTTACCGCCCTGCCAGCAACCGTACACGGCGTCTAGGATTAACCACGTCATTGCCAATCTCACACAGTGTCAAACCAAATTTATCTTCAGTGGACCCTAATTAATTATACGGAAATAAAAATCAGTTGGTGAAGATAGTTCTTCGGGCTCCATTTTTATACCCTTTTGTCACTCCCAACTTCCACTTCTATTGTGTGCCCCACCGGGGTAAAAGGCACCTTTGGATCAAGTTAAATCATGTACCCTGATGATCGACCATAAAAAAATCATGTCCTCTGAAAAACAAAAGGGCGGGCCCCTGACACTATCAACGGTCAATGAAAGAGCTGTAGCAGCCAGTACGGTGATCAGAGACTAGATGATCACCACCATCCCCACCACCGAAAGAAAAGAACCTTTCAACGTGGGGTTTTAATCAGGCGAGTTTCCCGGCTCAAATCCGGGAACGGGTCTTTTTACGGCGCAGTAGGAACAATTATAAACCAGGTTCTTACTTTTTGGGGGAGACCCCCACCAAGCATGGTGAAAAGAAGCTGTGGTCAAATTAACTGTTGTTAACTGGAGAGAAGAAGAAAGACGCAGCAGTTGTATGTCCGATCAAATTGCAAAGAAAGAAGCAGCGAAGGATTAATTAACTTTAAAGTAAGGAACACAAGTAGTTTTTTTTTTTTTTTTGCATTTTTCTATACAGAGGAGGGAGCAATTACATTTCTTTCTTGAGACCAAGATGAGCGGGAAACATACAAAGCAAACCAAAAGACCCACAGATTAAAAAAATAAAATGTGGGTTAAGAAAAAGGAAAAAACATTAAAAGCAGAAATTAAGACATTTGATGATAATTAGTAGTGGTCATTAGTGTATCCAAAATGGAGGAGACCCTCAAAACGTACGCCACTCCTCTTCCCCTGCTTTCTTTAATTTGCTACTATACGTGAAGTCATTTCCTTTAAAATACGAAGAGAGTAAGCATCAATTAAAGCCAAAGAGCACCGGCTTCCTTGAGAAGAGGGACAAGAGTACCGTTAATATGAGAAGCCATGACTCTATCCATGGCACCCACAAGCTTGCCACCGATGAAAACAACAGGAACAGCAGAGGAGCTCCCGAGAAGCCTCATGAGAGCCTTCTCCATTTCTTTACCTCTTGGGTCTTCATCCAGCTCGTACACTGTTGGGTTCACTCCCATGCCACAAAAGAGCCTCTTTATAGCATGGCACATGCAACATGAGCTTATGCTAAAGATCACCACTGCATTCTCTGAGGCTAGCCTTCCTATGCGTTCCAATGGGTCACCAAGGTTGGTTCTTGCTGGCATGTAAGACCCCCATGACTCGGTTTGATACATTTTGAAAGCAAGAAAGTGTATCAAGAAACAATATTGAGAACTGCTGCTTTGGAGTATTGGATGTGTTAAGCACTGAGAGCTTTGGTGAGATATGAAGGAAGGGTTTTGGTGCTATTTATAGAGGAGACAGTGGAGGGTTGAAGCTAACGAGTACTGCAACGGAATGAGTGTGTGTAAGGACTAAGCAGAATTAATGCTTTATTTTTTTGAAGAGAAGAGTTTTTTTTTTTTTTTTTGTAATGATAAAGTTGGTCTGTCATGTAGTCGTCAGCGACTCGACGCATGCTAAAGAGAGAGATTGTCTAGAGCAATGTAGCTCCAGGGGGTCTTCGGTGTTAAGGTCGCTTTAGCATGATTTTTTAAAAAGTTAATATATTAATTTTTTTTAAAAAAAAACACTTTAAAAAAAAATCTTTACTATTATCTATAATCTGTGTCACCTTACCCTTCAATAACCACTCAAAACATTTTCCACCCTTAAGAATTAGGAAAAAAAAATTAAATTAAATTAAATTGATTTGAATAGAATAGAAATAAGTGGAATTGTATCTAGTCAAATTAGTTAATTTTTTTCAATCATATGCTACATCTCAAAGGCATTTGTGTAGACTAAGATTAAGTTTGTTTTTGTACAAAATCAAAGGACTCACAAAAAGAAAGATCTAGTCTAATTATCTTGAAATTAAACCAAGAGAGGGGGGAAATATCTATTGCTAAATTAACCTAAATGTAAAAACCATTTCAAATGACCATTAGTATATTACTTATATTTTTTTTATTAACATGGGTGTCCGGGTCAGTTTGCGTATACCTCGACTAATCCCACGGGTCCTGAAGTTAACGATCATGTAAGCCTTCAATGACCATCATATTAGCAACCACATGACTTAAATCTGATACAACAGGAAGAGCAACTTTTTAATCTCAAACTTTTATCAATAAACCACCTGCTAAATAGTTAATAGTAAAGAACTTGGTAGGATATACTACCTTTTTTACCATTAAAATTAAAATTCCAGAGGAGACCATGAAAAGCAAATCTTTCACATACATAATTTATTTATTTCATCTCAAATAACATAAGAAAATCATATAGAACTAATCACAACAATTCCAAAGAATGAATCGTTTAATTTCTTCTCTGCTATAGCCAGCAAAGACATCTCAACAGTAAAAAAGAGGATATTTTATTGTTGAGAAAATAGAAGGTCAATGTGTGGAGTAAAGAACCGAATGGGCATGGGAAGCATAACATGCATGCAATGAAACAGATCTTCATTAGATAATGGTGTGTATGGGCGATCATATTCTAAGCATTTAATTTTCGAAGCATAATCTTTGCATTGGGTTAAAAAAAGAAAAAGAAAAAAAGAAAGTCATGTAAAGGGGAGAGACACAAGGAACAGGCTTTATCAGAGGGGAGTTGTGGGTTAATAGACGGCTGTCTCCGTCCTTGTTGTCGGCTTTTGGCCTTGCTTCTTCTGCATCTCTTACATGATCAAAATAATCAAATAGCAAAGAGCAAGAGAGCAAGGCAGGAACGTGGCCATCACAAACCTTTGTTCCTTTTCTTGACGTGACCTTCATGCGTCTTTTATGCCCTTCTCTTTGGACCCTATCTACTACAGGTTATTTCTCCATTGTTATTCAACCCCTGGAAGCGCAAAACCTCGATTATGAGTTTAGCAGTAGTTCTTTCTCTTTTTTTTTTAAATAAAAAATTCAGTGTTTTAATCGGATAATTATATCACATGTTGACATGTTGAGTGGACCGGATCATTTCTAGATTGATTTTTTATTTTATAATCATGGATATTGAGCCAGTTTGCGTGTGCTTTGACTAATCTTATAGGTTTTGAAATTAACGACCACGTAAGCCTCTAATGACCATCATATTAGCAACCATAGGACTCGAACCTGAAATCACATGAAGAGCAAACTTCTTAGTTTCAATCTCTTATCATTGAGTCACCTATTAATTAGATGATTATTCTAAATTGATTCTTTTTACACTAGATCGAAATGAACCATGTTAAGAACAATATTGTTTTTTTCTCTGGATTTTATTTTATAATTTTTGCTATAAATAAAGCTTTGTTTTATATTCCATCTTTACACTTGTTTATAAGTGAAGATTATCAAGTGGCGTACGTGACATAGATGAGCTCGAATTTTGATGGGGGTCGGTCACATATTCTTTTTACTTGTGGGTTTCGAGCAAATAATAATGGATGGATGGATGGATGAATATTCTTATGGCCTTCGATTCTATATGTGGATTGTTTTATTTTGGATTTGGACGGTTTCTTTTTCCTTCGATAGGAAAGATCTTCAAAAGCAAAAGAAAAAAGGAATATTTCTTCAAAATCATGGGCAGATACTTTAATCAGTGTTATCCCATTAGTATATATCGAGAAATAAGATAGCTTTCACTCTCTGGGAGAATTTGACTTGTCTTCGTCCATTTGGAGTGAGCTAGGCACGTATCAATCAGGATATATATGGCCATTTATCATCATTTTCACTTCTTTTGTTTCCCTAGAATTCGTGTGTATCTACAGATTGACTTTGAGTCTTTCTATTTTTCCATGAGCTAACTTATTCTAGCTCAGAACCATGGGCTATATCGAACGTCAAAAAAA
>Ga0325411_1008503_pt1 | contig 11101 bp, 15 predicted proteins | sample PopdelMetagenome_13_FD_206181 | JGI IMG/M metagenome (GOLD analysis project Ga0325411, IMG submission 206181) | Populus deltoides microbial communities from Bellville, Georgia, United States - Xylem-PdIQD-R4 | ecosystem: Host-associated > Plants > Phyllosphere > Stem > Wood/Secondary xylem...
AAACTGCAGTCTCCACATACTGCCAATTACACTACTTCTTTGGCTCCATCGAATGCCAAATGGCTTTTGATTCCACTGCTTCTCATAATATTACGTCTGATTTGGCTAATCTCTCCATTCATTCTGAGCATAATGGCCAAGATGAGGTGGTTCTTAAAGATGGTACAGGTTTACATGTTGCTAATATTGGTTCCACTACTGTTTCCTCCACTTCTCGCTCTTTTATTTTAAAAGAAACCCTGCATGTGCCCTTTATTCACAAAAAACTTGATCTCAGTTCACAAGTTTACTCATAATAACAATGTTATTGTTGAATTTCACCTTTTTTTTAACCTTGTGAAGGATCCGATAACGGGAGCGGTGCTCATGCACTATAGGTGTGAAGAAGGTGTTTATCATGTGGAACTATGTCCTTCCTCATCTCAAGCTCATACCATCATATTGGCTAGCACTCGGGCCTTCTTTGATCGTTGGCATCATAGGCTGGGTCACCCCAGTTCCAAACTTTTGTCCTCTTTTCTTCATAGTTACAACTTACTTGTGTTCCCCTTTAAGTCTTTATTATTCTGTGTTTCGTTTTATTGCAATAAGTATTGCTGGTTCTTTCCTATGTATAACAAGTCAGATATGTCTTCTATTTTTGTTTACTTTACCACTATGGTTGAATATCAATTCTCTAGTAAAATTAAAAAAATTTATTCCGACAACGGTGGTGAATTTATCAAACTTAAACCTATTTTTGCTGCTTGTGGTATTAGTCATTTTATCATTGCACCACATACTCCCCATCAAAATAGCACTGTTGAACGTCGTCATTGGCATATTGTCAAAACAGGTATGCCTTTTTACATCATTCCTCAACTCCTTCCACTTATTGGTCATATGCCTTGGCCATGACAGTTTATCTTATTAATCGTCTCCCCACTGCCTTACACTCATGTCAAAGTCCCTTTGAAGTATTATTTGGATGGGTTCCTGACTATCATATGTTGCACACATTTGGTTGTCAATGATACCCTTAGCTTATTCCGTATCGTGCAACTAAATTTCAATCTAAATCCCAACCTTATGTCTTTCTTGAGTACTCCCTAACTCAACATGCCTTTCAATGTCTGAACCTTCACATAAGTAAGATTTATCTCTTTTGTCATGTAACGTTTGATGAAAATATTTTTCCTTTCATAAAGGCTCCTCAGTCTACTGCTACACCGTGTCCTGCTCCTTCCCCTCCTTCTCATGTTCCTCTAGTTTGGATGGTTCCATTGGATAATCTTACCATCATATCTCCAATGTTTGATGCTACGACAACCGTGACTCTATCCCCTACACCAGGTATGGCTTCCTCTTCTCTTACTAATAATTCATCTTGTCTTGCATCTCCTCTGCCTGTAGCACCCACACTTATCCCATGGTTACTCGAGCTTAAAATAATATTTTCTATAATAAACAGCTCTTGGTTACTACCAAGCACCCTCTTGCCCCACCATTGGAACCAATATGTGTCTCTTAGGCTCTTAAGGACCCTAAATAGCGTAAAGCTATGACAAATGAATTTACTGCCTTAGTCTAACTTGACACTTGGAATCTGGTCCCTCAACCTTCTGCTTCCAATTTAATTGGTTGTAAATGGGTGTTAGGATTAAACGTCATCCAGACAGTACAGTGGATCAGTTTAAGGTACGTCTTGTAGCTAAGAGGTTCAATCAACGCCTGGGTGTCGATTATACTAAGACCTTCAGTCCAGTCATCAAACTAACCACCATTCACCTCATCCTCTCACTAGTTTTGTCAAATGATTGGCCTCTCAAGCAACTCAATATTAATAACGCGTTTTTTCATGGTCATTTAACTGAGCAAGTGTTTATGCATCAACCTGCCAATTTTATTGATCAGTCTCGACCACCATTTGCCTCATCCTTTCACTAGTTTTGTCAAATGATTGGCCTCTCAAGCAACTCAATATTAATAACGCGTTTCTTCATGGTCATTTAACTGAGCAAGTGTTTATGCATTAACCTGCCGATTTTATTGATCAGTCTCATCCTTATCATGTTTGTTCTCTGTAGAAGTCTACTTATGGTCTCAAGCAAACCCCTAGATCCTGGTATAATGCATTACGTTCAGGCCTTCCTGCATTGGGTTTTTTTAATTCAAAGTCTGACAATTCCTTATTTATTTTCGATCAGGATGGCATTCTACTTTATATGTTGGTGTATGTTGATGATTTAATTCTCATAGGCCATAACAATACATTTTTACAGCATGTTGTCACATCTTTAGGTGAAATATTTTCCCTAAAAGAACTCAATGATCTGCATTATTTTCTCGAGGTAGAGGTTATTCCAGTTCAACAAGGTTTGTTTCTTTCTCAAAACCGTTATATTCATGATCTCCTTACCAGGTTGAACATGGCTGGTGCTAAGGTAGTTTAAACACCTATGTCTATGTCTGTTAAGCTTATGATTGATGATGGTTTAGCTAGTTGTGATGCCACTGAAAACAAACACACCATTGGCTCTCTCTAATACCTCTCGCTCACTCGTCCAAACTTGGGTTTTGCATTCAATCGTCTTACTTAGTTCATGCATAAACCAACAGTAACGCACTGGCAACATGTTAAAAGGCTCTTGCACTATGTCAAATAAACCATTTATTTCGGTCTTTTGTTGCATCGCCAATCACACCCAGTGCTTTGGGGGTTCTTAGATGTTGACTGGTGTGGTGATCTTAATGATCGCAAGTCCACCACAGCTTATATAATTTTTTTGGGTAATAACCCTATTAGCTGGCGTACTAGAAAACAAACAGTTGTGGCTCTTTCCTCTATGGAAGCAGAGTACAGGGCACTGGCTACTGCTGCTTCAGATATTGCGTGGATAAAGTCTCTTCTTGATGAACTTGGTCTCATGTTACGTAAACTACCACTCCTACTTTGTGATAACGTTGGTGCCACTCAACTTAGTCTCAATCCTATTATGCATTCCAGGATGCAACATATCGCTATTGATCTTCACTTTGTTCATTGTGGCAAACTGCATGTTGCTCGTGTTCACACAGATGACCAGCTCACTGATTTACTAACAAAGCCTCTCGCTTGGTCTCGCTTCAACTTGTTACGTGATAAAATCAACATTGCTGATGGAACGTCCATTTTAAGGGGTTGTATAGGGAAATCACCATAACTCCCGCTCATTAGTGATTTACTTCTATGTATAGCACTTCTAATTTGATTATATTCCTTAAATAGTTGCAATCTTATTTATGATTGTATATTCCTTCATTAGCATTTTCTTAAATAGCCATAGTCTTGTATTAAATAATGACAGTGTTGTAATGCAATATTTATTAAGGTTTTTCACCAAATTACTTATACAATCCTTTTAGCATGGAGGCAATGAAAGATTGCAGCGGATTCGATGTACAAGGAATCCTAGTTCTTGTAGGCCCTCTCTTCTCTATTATAAGATCTGGAGTGTGCTTGTGTGCATGTGCGTGAGAGAGAGATAGAGGGAAAGACTGCCTAGAGAGAGCATTCAATAAGTTGGGGTCTTAATTTGGAGACTGTTCTGTCTTTTGCTTCACTAATTCACATGCACCTATAATTTCCAATCATATACTAATGAATACCATGGGTTTCTTGATAATCTTCAATGCACCAGTACTGTGCTCTATTTTTTTTAATAAGTTTATTTTCTTCGTTTTTGAAGCCAGAATATGGGAGTTGGGACTCCATAAAAATCTAACTTGAGATGCATATGTATGGTGGTTCAAAAAAATCAAGATGCAAGGGCTTACACAAGTACCCAGAAAAACAAAAACAAGGAACATTTACTTGATTCGCTATAGATCCTCTTGTTCAAGGTAGAAGTCCTATCGTAGAATTATAAAGATACTCATTTCAGTTATATTTGATGATAACTTGAAACATTTTATATTACCATAAGAAAGACTTGTTAGAGAATAAAATCTCTATAAATTAGGGAATTGTATATAACGTAATTGTTGCAATCCCATGATAATTGGGTCAACCTTAATTCTAGCATAACAATAATTTATTTCCTAACATAGCACTCTACTCTATCTATATATATATATATATATATATATATATATATATATATATATATACACACACACACACACATTGAAATAAATCAATAATCAATTCATTCTTCAATTTCACATGGTATCAGAGCTTACCTTGTGGTGGCTCTTCTTTTTCCACTGCAACTTTTATCTTTTTTTCTTTGATTGAAACAGATTTCTTCTTTATCTTCTTTTATCAGAGCTTACCTTGTGGTGGCTCTTCTTTTTCTGTTGTAACTTTTGTATTCTTTCTCTTTGATTGAAACAGATTTCTTCTTTATCTTCTTTCATAATAGGTAATGACGATGAGTCTTCTCAAAGCTCCATCATTGAGACCTCTAATTCTTGTTTTATACACTCTTCAGATCACCCCAGGGCTCTTGCTTGTTACCAAGCGCCTTAATGGTGATAATTATCCTTTGTGGAAAAGCTCCATGATTATCGCCCTTACAGCTAAGAACAAAATTGGTTTTGTGAACGGCTTCTATGAAACACCTTCGCAAGCAAATAAACCAGCTGACTTCGCCCTCTAAGAAAGGTTGGACAAAATGGTGCTTTCTTGGCTACTCAATACGGTCGAACCTGATTTGACAGAAGGGGTTGTTTATGCAAACACAACACGTGAAATCTGGAAAGACTTTGAAGATTGATTTTCTCAAGGCAATGCCCCACGGATCTACCAAATCCAAAAGACAATTACCTTCCACACCCAAGGTTCGATGCCTGTATCTAATTATTATACAAAACTTAAAGGCTATTCAGATGAACTAATCTCTTATAGGGGAACACCATCTTGCTTTTGTGATGGAATGAAAGAATACAACAAGTTTAAAGAACATGACCAAATTATGCAGTTTTTGATAGGGTTAAATGATTCATACAACGCCGTGCGTGGCCAAATCTTACTCATGAAGGAACTCCCAAGTGTTCGGGAGGTATATTCACCAATCATTTAGGAGGAGCAACAATGGAAAATTGGATCACCTATCATCTAAGGAGTTTCCATCACCGCTGCCGTGAAAACACAAAAAGAAGCCGGATCTTCTCACCGTCATTCCAGAAATCAGACCAGTTTCAGAGGCACATCAACCTTCTATGAACGTACACTGAACAAGACCTATTGCAATCACACAATCGATCATTGTTACAAGCTTCATGGCTATCCTCTTGGACATAAACTTTATCATGGTGGTTCCAACCCACCTGGCATGCTAACGCAAAGAGTGCATCACACAATGAAAGCCGCAACAAATGGCACACTTCATCTTCTTATGCGCATTAGGTCCAAGCAAAACCAACAGCAGTTGCAGCCCAAACTAAACAATCCAGTTCTCATGTGGATCAACCCATTCAAAATTTGAAAAACATTTTGGATGGTCTTTCTGTAGATCAATGCAAACAATTAGCAGCAACAATGGTACACTTTTCTAAACCCACATCCGAAAATACAGATGTTTTTGCTATCGCTGCAAGTCTGCCTAATTCCCCATTTGTTAATTCAATTTTATCTCACTCTTGGATACTTGATAGTGGTGCCACATACCATATTTCATCTGATCCCACCTTTTTTTTTCACTCCAATACTTCTCGTATGCCAAGTGTTAATCTACCTACAGGTTCATCAGTGCCCATCGATTCCACTGGCACTATTCTTTTTAATAAAAACATTACCCTTGACAATTTTTTCATGTGCCTTCTTTTCGCCTCAATTTAATGTCTGCTAGTAAACTCACAAAATCTTTACGTTGTTGTATAATTCTTTTTCTTGATTTTTGTGTCTACAGGACTTGGCTACGGGGAAGATGACTGGGTGGGGTAAACAAGATAGAGGACTCTACTACATGTCATCTGTCTCTCAAGTGCCACTTTCTTGCCATGTTTCCCTTCCGCCCACTCTATGGCATCAAAGACTTAGGCATCCTTCAGTCGCTCGCCTCAAATTGCTTTATTCCTTTATTCCTTCCATGTCTGTTTCCTTTGATAATCACTGTCGTGTTTACCCAATGGCCAAACAAACTCGAAGTTCTTTTCCCTTTAAGTAATATTTCTACTACTGCACCTTTTTCTTTACTTCATTGTGATATCTGGGGACCACATCGGATTTCATCACATTCCGGTGCTCGTTATTTTCTCACTATTGTAGATGATTTTACTAGGTGCACTTGGGTTTTTCTCATGAGTAACAAATCTGACACCCAATCCCTGCTCAAATCCTTTTTTCTTTTTGTTTGCACTCAATTCAATGTTAACATTAAAACCATACGCACTGATAATGGATCTGAATTTCTTTCTACGAAAGAATTTTTTTTAGTAATGGGGTTGAGTTTCAACGTTCATGTGTGTACACACCACAACAAAATGACATTGTTGAACGCAAGCATCGCCACATTCTCAATGTCGCACGTGCTTTGCGCTTCCAATCTAATTTACCCTTATCTTTTTTGGGGGAGTGTGTTTTGACCGCAATCTACCTTATTAATAGATTACCCATGCCATTACTAAACCAAAAATCCCCCTTTGAACTGCTCTACAATAAACCACCAACTTACTCTCATCTTCGAGTTTTTGGTTGCCTTTGTTATGCTACTATAGTTCACCCTTACCATAAATTTGATTCTCGTGCCTGTCGTTGCATTTTTCTTGGTTATCTTATAGGTAAAAAAGGTTACAAATCATACGACCTCGATTCTCATCACTTTCTTATTAGTCGAGATGTTACCTTTCATGAAACCATTTTCCCCTATGCTGAAAAACACTTACTACCCTTAACACATCCAGTCCTCCCTTTACCATTGGACCCACCTCACCCAGATCCATTTCCCATTAGCTCACACTCCAATCCACTACCCTCATCTGAACCCAATACCCGATTTGACACACATCACCCACATGGGTCCTCCTTATTTGACCTAACGCCTTCATCACCTTCCTCCTTAGCACCTGCACCTGTTCCTACTCGACAGTCGACCCGCCCAAAACATCATTCATCTTGGCAACAATATGATCACCTCTCCAACGCTGCTGTCTCCCCATACTCCTCATCCGATCCGATGCCATCTCTTTCAGGTACTCATCACCCCTTATCTCATTTTTTATCCCTTTCTCGGTTTTCTCCTTCCTATAGAGTTTTCCTAGCTAACATTTCAGGCATAACTGAGCCCGCTTCTTATACCCAAGTTGTCAAAGATCCTCACTGGCAAGATGCTATGCAATATGAACTTAATGCTTTGGAACAACAAAATACTTGGACCCTTATGCCGTTACCTTATGGCCACAAACCCATTGGTTGTAAATGGGTTTACAAGATTAAATACAAATATGATGGTGCGATTGACCGATACAAAGCTTGTCTTGCTGCTAAGGGCTATACTCAGATTGAAGGCATCGACTATCAAGAAACCTTTTCTCCAACTGCTAAACTCACCACTCTTCATTGCCTCCTTGCCGTGGCTTCTGCCCGTGGTTGGTTCATTCATCAACTTGACATCCATAATGCATTCCTTCATGGTGACTTAATTGAAGTCGTGTATATGGACCCTCCTTCTGGTCTTCGCTGACAGGGGGAGAATCTTATATGTCATCTCAACAAGTCTTTATATGGTCTGAAACAAGCCTCTCGTAATTGGTTTTCTAAGTTTTCCATAGCCATTCAGACAATTGGTTTCCAACAATCCAAGGCTGATTATTCACTTTTTATCAGAGTTAATGGTACTTCTCTCACTGTCGTTCTTATATATGTTGATGACATACTTGTTACTGGCAACAGTTTGGATGAAATAAACAGTCTCAAATCATTCTTGCTTCAACACTTCTGCATCAAAAACCTTGGTGATCTAAGATATTTTTTGGGGCTTGAATTTTCTCGATCAAAACAAGGGATTTTTATGTGTCAACGGAAGTATGCCTTAGATATTTTACAAGATGCAGGCCTACTGGGTGGACGAACAGACTCTTTTCCCATGGAACAACATCTGAAACTTACTCCTACTGATGGTGTTCCACTTGAATATCCAACCCGTTATCGACGATTAGTTGGGAGATTAATCTACCTCACAGTCACTCGACCAGACATTGTGTATTCTGTTCAGATATTGAGTCAGTTTATGCAACAACCTAGAAAACCACATTTAGATGCAGCACTTCGGGTCTTGAGGTTTATCAAAGGCACACTTGGTCAAGGTTTGTTCTTTCCAGTGGGTAACAACCTTGAATTAGTAGCTTATTGTGATTCTGACCACACAAGATGTCCTACAACGAGAAGGTCTACCACAGGGTATTGCGTATTTCTTGGTGGTTCTCTTGTTTCTTGGAAATCTAAGAAACAATCAAATGTTACAAAATTAATGGCAGAAGTAGAATACTGCACCATGGCAACCACGTGCCTAAAGATAACATGGCTACGCTACATTTTGGACGATTTAAAAGTCATTCAGGATAAACCCACAATATTAAATTGCGATAATGAAGCTGCTTTGCACATTGTAGCCAATCCTGTGTTTCATGAGCATACTAAACATATAGAGATAGACTGCCACATTGTAAGGGAGAAGCTACAAACAAGAATCATCTCTACTTCTCACGTTCACTCACATGAACAACTTGCCGACATGTTCATAAAGGCATTGGGACGAGATCAACTAAAATTCTTAAGTGGCAAGTTGAGACTTCAAAACATTTACTCTCCAACTTGAGGGGGGAGTGTTAAAGAATAAAATCTTCATAAATTAAGGAATTGTATATAACGTAATTGTTGCAATTCCATGATATATGGGCAACCTTAATTCTAGCATAACAGTAATTTATTTCCTAGAATAGCACTCTATTGTAGCTATATATATACACACACACACACATTGAAATAAATCAATAATCAATTCATTCTTCAATTTCACAAGACTTGAATTCAAATTCTATTGGAAATATGGAAACATAAGTTAAGCTGCATCTTGGTAACCTATAACATGCTCAACTTTTTGTGCACTTCATGAGAAAATCAAGTGCTAAGCGAGAAAGATGACGCATTACAGCATTTCTTCTTTGCCTCTTGGCATCAAGATAGCTGCAAGTCCAAAACTAACGATATGCTTGTTTACATCATTTCTTGTACTCTCGAAAAGAGAATATGGAACTCGAAACTTTGTTGGAAAACCAATCTTTCTCCACGACGACATGGGGTTCTTCAATCTTCCTTCTAAATAAAGCAATATATTGACAAAAGAACTCATGTACGTGCACGAGTCCTCCAAATTTTCATTTTAATGCCATTTTTGCCTACATTAAATCAACAGCATGGTAATAGAATAATAAATTTATTATACATATTAGCCAGTTACACTTACCTGCATGACACGGCTCATAATAATAAAATTTTCGTGTGCATTAATGGCAAACATGGCATTTATGGCAATATATATATGTATGACAACAAGTACAAGCAGTAATTAATCTCTAATCAAATCTTCCTTGGCCAGAGATACTGGAGGATGTTGGAATATTCATGGTTTTATGGTTTGGATCTTGCTTAGCCACTAGGATTTCGGCAGGTTGAGCTTGAGATATAGACTCTGCCGTTTCTAGCTGATTGTTTGCCTAAAGAATTGAATAATTAATGTTTTACATGTCTGGTTTGTGCGCACGCATTGATGTTTTAGCCTGAAAATTCTCGTCGACCGGCCGGGTTCAATTACAACGCCAAAAGTGAGAACTTTTGAGGAAGGAACTTCAAATTATTCATCATCGCTCTAGAGATTATCCAATGCTAGCCTCCACCTTCTCAGCTAGCTGCATAGGTACACTATATATAATTGAGTTTTGTTTTAAACAAGTTTTTTTAGGAAAAATCTTCCTAGTATTGATGGATTTTTTAAAAATTAAATGTATGATAATTAAGGATCTTTCTTTAGCTTGTACATTAATCGAGTTTAATTACTATATATTCCATCTGTTTGATGAGTTCCCAGCACCAATTATCATTGATCGAATCATTTTGTTCTCTTCCTTCACATTTCTCTGTAAATTAGTTCTTTGCTTGCACGTCATGGACCCTATGGCACATGGGGTTCACCAAAATCTTCACCGACCTTTCATATTTTCCTTCTATCTAATAGGCTCCGTAGTATTGCTGTTATCATCAGTACTTGATACCTTCATTGGCTAATAGCTCAACAACAACAATATCACACTTGATATCACAGCACAAATAAATAAATAAATAAAAATTATCATTTAATTTATGATAATTAAAAAATCTTAACAAGTTTTTGTAAATTTTTAGATAAAAAGCTGGTTATACTAAAAAGAAAACTCATCACCCTAAAATGTATTTTTTAAAATAAGTTGTTTTTATATTTTAAACTTGTGATAATATATCTATTTGGCCTTTCTAATTGTTTGTCTAGACCCGATATGTGTTTTCTTAAAAAGTGATTAGAGATTAGAGTTGAAGACTCAATTCCTATTTCTTGAAACATGAATATTTTTTTTTATATCTCAAATTAAATTTAGAGTTGCTTTCAATAAATTTTTAGGATTATATTGATCCAATCCAAATCAATTCATGATATGTTAAAAAAAAAGTTTTAAAACTTTTTAAAAAATCTCTAGCATGTATTATCATCAAAATATCACTAATAAAAAATATAAATAATAAAAAGATATAAAATACAAGAATATGCTTTATTTTTTTTCTTTTAAAAAAAATATTATTATCTCGAAGGTCACTTCGATGGTAGAATAATGAATCATTGTCGTATAGGAAAAGTGAGTTTAAAGGATATAACAATGCATTTACCAACTCATTTATTTGGATTTAAATTTTTTAAAAAATATTTTTTTTAATGAATTAGAAACAAACAATTACATACCAACACAAAAAAAAAAAAAAACTCCTTTTTAACAAAAACTATCCAACCATTTTTTTTAAAATGAATCAAACAGAAATAAAAACAGCACGTTCATAATTAATACTACGACTCTGTTTGAATTTTCAAGAAATGACGAAAGCAATCTCTAGCAA